>ERZ825525.174-NODE-174-length-93447-cov-76.169533_pt1 | contig 93447 bp, 91 predicted proteins | sample MGYA00519930_ERZ825525 | MGnify/ENA primary metagenome ERZ825525 (study PRJEB31778, sample SAMEA3449203) | human gut metagenome | biome: human gut; feature: human-associated habitat; material: faeces | place: United Kingdom | collected 2010/2012 ... | reverse complement strand
ACGCTAAAAGTTTATTCTTCAATCGGTTGCATCAAACTGATGAAAATCTAAAATAAAAAATGCAAACTGCTTCTTTGGCATGACACATTATGTCGTTGCAGATGCCCGGCTCTCAAAAAGTTTGTCTGCCGGGCATATCCATCTTTGTCGTTAAGTTATAATCTGATAAAACTTTACGTACTGTTATTTTTTGTTTCCGCACTGCAATGTTTTTGTTCCGCCACCGTATTATGCTGATATACAACGACATGCAGTGACAGAATTTTCTGTATCCCCACAAAGTGTTTTTTTCGTTTTTCCTTGTAGAAGCCAGCTTGTCAGATGCCGGTTGTCATATTGGATACGTAATCCTGGTATATTTACGGCAGTATCCGTGCAAGAAGAGTGCACCATCTGTACCATCACCCAGATGAACAGGCCCTGTCATTCGGGTGAATAGCCGTTGTCACCTGTGTGAAACTGCCGCTTCACACAGGTGAAGCAATAAAGCCATAAAGCTGTTTTCATGGTAACATACTGCCGGCAAGGTACATCTGTTGGAGTTTTGCCGCTATGGGTATGGTGGGCGCAATGTGGTACATTGACCGGCGATTACCAACCGTTTCGGGGCCTTTACAGATATTTTCACACCGGAACATACTGATAATGAAAACGATGAGGTGACGGGGAAATTTTATATTTCACGTTAAATTAGGCCGTGTTTTCTTTTATAGTCTTTAAGATCTTTGATATGGATGGGGGATGGTTTGTACTATGCGTCTTTCTTTATAACGCTATATTGACAAGGCATTGTAACATATAAATAGTGTATGATATTAATGCCTGTTCGATATACATATTAAATTTACTCGTCTAAAAAATAAGAGCATAGCAATAAATCTAAAACAGGAACGGCAATAATATGGGAACAGAATAAATCCCTTCTCCTCTTTTATTTTCATAAAACTCAAGGCTATAAGCAAAATAATAACTATTTTTGCACATTCAATTGAATAAAATATATAACTCATGAGCAATCAACGATACATGCAGCGCGGTGTGTCAGCATCCAAGGAAGATGTGCACAACGCCATTAAGAACATTGACAAAGGTATTTTTCCGCAAGCTTTTTGTAAAATCATCCCCGATATTCTAGGCGGAGATCCTGAATATTGCAACATTATGCACGCTGACGGTGCAGGTACCAAATCATCACTGGCTTATTTGTATTGGAAAGAAACCGGCGATTTAAGCGTATGGAAAGGCATTGCACAAGATGCACTGATTATGAACATCGATGACTTGTTGTGTGTAGGTGCAGTAGATAATATTCTGGTTTCATCAACTATCGGCCGTAATAAGCTACTCGTTCCGGGTGAAGTCATTTCCGCTATCATCAACGGAACGGATGAACTGTTGGCCGAACTTCGCGAAATGGGTGTAGGCGTATACGCTACCGGAGGCGAGACTGCTGATGTAGGTGACTTGGTTCGTACCATCATCGTAGATTCTACCGTAACATGCCGCATGAAACGTACCGATGTCATTAACAATGCCAATATTCGCCCGGGTGACGTCATCATAGGTCTGGCATCTTACGGACAGGCTACTTATGAAAAAGAATACAACGGAGGCATGGGCAGCAACGGACTCACCAGTGCCCGCCACGACGTGTTCGCAAAATACCTGGCCGAGAAGTATCCCGAAAGCTATGACAAGGCAGTACCCGAAGAACTAGTGTACAGTGGCAATTTGAAGCTGACCGATACTGTAGAAGGAAGTCCGCTGGATGCAGGAAAGCTGGTACTCTCACCTACCCGTACCTATGCTCCGGTAGTGAAGAAATTACTGGATGCGCTCCGACCTGAAATTCACGGAATGGTTCACTGCTCAGGCGGTGCTCAAACCAAAGTCCTGCACTTTGTAGGAAACAATTGCCGTGTAGTAAAGGACAACCTGTTCCCCGTTCCCCCTCTGTTCAAAACCATCAAGGAACAAAGCGGCACCGATTGGGAAGAAATGTACAAAGTATTTAATATGGGCCACCGCCTGGAAGTTTACCTCTCACCCGAACATGCCGAAGAGGTGATCGCCATCAGCAAGTCATTCAATATTGACGCGAAGATCGTGGGACGTATAGAAGAAAGTGACAAGAAGGAGCTAATTATCAAAAGTGAGTTTGGAGAATTCAAATACTGACAAGCAATATTATAATAACGCTTCCAAGCCTGCTACATTGAAAAAAAGATTTTTTTATGGCATAGGAGCAATAATATGCTCATTAGTTACGATTGATACAATACGCGAGTTGTATTTCATCTCTACCGCATGGGGTCATGAAACAACTTGGCATGACATACTATATACAGTAAGAAAAGTACTTGCCATACTTGGGTGGATATTACTCACTTGGTATGTCGCAAATAAATGTTTAGAAAAGAATGGCAGAAAACAATAATACATTACTTGAGAAATTAGACGGGTTAGTGGCTCGCTTTGAGGAAGTTTCCACCCTCATTACAGACCCTAATGTCATAGCTGACCAAAAACGTTATGTCAAGCTCACCAAGGAATACAAGGACTTGAATGACATCATGAAAGCCCGTAGAGAATATATACAATGCCTGAATGGACTGGAAGAGGCCAAACAAATCATGACTAACGAATCCGACCCGGAGATGAAAGAGATGGCACGCGAAGAGGCAAATCTCTGCGAAGTCCGCATCCCAGAACTGGAAGAGGAAATCAAACTGTTACTCGTTCCTGCGGATCCGCAAGATGACCGAAATGCCATTCTGGAGATACGCGGTGGTACGGGAGGTGATGAAGCCGCCATTTTTGCAGGCGACTTGTTCCGTATGTACTCCAAATACTGCGAGACAAAAGGTTGGAGACTGGAAGTATCCAGCGCCAATGAAGGAGCAGCAGGAGGTTTTAAGGAAATTATCTGCTCCGTAACCGGAGATAAAGTATATGGCACTCTGAAATATGAATCGGGCGTACATCGTGTGCAACGTGTACCAGCCACCGAAACCCAAGGACGTGTACATACTTCAGCCGCATCAGTCGCCGTTTTACCCGAAGCCGAGCCTTTTGATGTGGAAATTAACGAAGGGGAAATCAAATGGGACACTTTCCGAAGCGGTGGTGCCGGCGGACAGAACGTAAATAAGGTGGAATCCGGAGTACGCCTGCGCTACAACTGGAAGAACCCCAACACCGGAATAGTAGAGGAAATCCTGATAGAATGTACCGAAACCCGTGACCAGCCGAAAAATAAAGAACGAGCCCTTTCTCGCCTGCGTACCTTTATATATGATAAAGAACACCAAAAGTACATTGACGACATTGCCAGCAAACGAAAAACAATGGTATCTACCGGAGACCGATCGGCAAAAATACGTACCTACAATTATCCGCAAGGACGTATCACCGACCACCGCATCAACTATACCATTTACAATTTGGCCGCCTTTATGGATGGCGACATTCAAGACTGCATTGACCATTTGACTGTAGCCGAGAATGCCGAACGTTTGAAAGAGAGCGAATTATAATTTAAATATCGTAAACCATAAACTGTAAACATAGCAATGAACAAGCAACAATTATTTGAAAATATCCAAAAGAAAAAATCATTCCTCTGTGTAGGACTGGACACCGACATAAAGAAGATCCCCGAACATCTGTTAAAAGAAGAAGATCCTATCTTCGCTTTCAACAAAGCCATCATTGACGCTACCGCCCCTTATTGCATCGCCTATAAACCCAATCTGGCCTTTTATGAAAGCATGGGCGTAAAAGGATGGATCGCTTTCGAAAAGACTGTATCCTACATCAAGGAAAACTATCCCGACCAATTCATCATTGCCGATGCAAAACGTGGCGATATCGGAAACACTTCGGCCATGTATGCCCGCACATTCTTTGAAGAGCTGGACATTGACTCAGTCACCGTAGCTCCTTACATGGGTGAAGACAGCGTGACTCCCTTCCTGAGTTACGAAGGCAAATGGGTAATCCTGCTAGCGCTTACCAGCAACAAGGGTTCCCACGACTTCCAGCTGACCGAGGACACCAACGGCGAACGCCTTTTCGAAAAAGTATTGCGCAAATCACAAGAATGGGCCAACGATGAAAACATGATGTACGTAGTAGGCGCCACACAAGGACGCGCTTTCGAAGACATCCGTAAAATTGTTCCCAACCACTTCCTGCTTGTACCTGGAATCGGCGCACAAGGAGGTTCTCTAGAGGAAGTCTGCAAATATGGCATGAATAGTACCTGTGGACTTATTGTTAATTCAAGCCGTGCCATTATCTATGCGGATAAAACTGAGAATTTTGCGACTGTAGCAGGACAAGAAGCTCAGAAAGTCCAGGCACAGATGGAGAAAATAATGTGCCAATAAAACAATGTGCTAATATGCAAATTATCAGGTAGATACATAGCGTAATACATTGGTTTAAGCATATCAGCACACTGAATAATTATTCCCCATGAGTGACCGAAAAATTATAAATGACCCCGTCTTCGGGTTTATCAACATCCCGAAGGGGTTACTATATGACATTGTATGTCACCCATTGCTGCAACGTCTTACCCGCATCAAGCAACTGGGCCTGTCCTCTGCCGTATATCCGGGAGCACAACATACCCGTTTCCAACACTCATTAGGCGCTTTCCACTTAATGAGCGAAACGATCAAGCACCTTACCGCCAAAGGTAACTTCATCTTTGACAGCGAAGCGGAAGCCGTACAAGCTGCCATCCTGTTACACGACATCGGACACGGTCCCTTCTCCCATGTGCTGGAAAACACATTGGCAGGAGGCGTTTCACATGAAGAAATCTCCTTGATGCTGATGGAACGAATGAACAAGGACATGAAAGGTCAACTCAATCTTGCCATACAGATATTCAAAGATGAATATCCCAAGAAATTCCTGCACCAACTGGTCAGCGGTCAATTGGATATGGATCGTTTGGACTATCTGCGGCGTGACAGTTTCTATACCGGTGTATCCGAAGGCAATATCGGGTCCGCCCGCATCATCAAAATGCTTGATGTAAAAGACGATCACCTGGTAGTAGAATCCAAAGGCATTTACTCCATCGAAAACTTCCTGATGTCCCGCCGCCTGATGTACTGGCAGGTATATCTGCACAAGACCTCCGTTGCCAGTGAAAAAATGCTGGTCAACACTCTGACACGAGCAAAGGAATTAGCCTTACGTGGCGTAGAGCTGTTCGCCTCACCCGCTTTAAGATTCTTTTTATACCATCCTATTGATAAAAAAGAATTTTATAACAGCCCGGATTGTCTTGAAAATTTTATTCAATTAGATGATAATGACATATGGACTGCACTGAAAGTTTGGAGCAATCACAGCGATGTGGTATTGTCCACTCTGAGTCGTGGAATGATTAACAGGAAACTATTCAAAGTAGAGGTAACCTCCTCTTCCATCACAAAAGCACGAAAAGAAGAAATTCTTTCAAGAATAAGCAAACAACTGAATATCAATAAGAAAGAAGCAGAATACTTCCTATCCATATCCAGTATAGAAAACAATATGTATAAAAAGGAGGATGACAGTATTGAAATCATCTATAAAGATGGAAGCACCCGCGATATAGCCAAGGCTTCGGATATGCTCAACATCTCTCTTCTCTCCCGAAAAGTCAAAAAATATTATATATGTTACCTGCGTTCCGAAAACGACGGACATTAAATAATTAGCGAATTGTACGGATATATAAAAAAAAAATGCGTAATTTGCATAATTAATGATGTGTTTACACTAACATGTAACACGCAAGTAACAAAACTGAAACATTTAGAACATAAAGAATTAGACAGTATTATGGAGTTCTCAGCTAAACAAATTGCGGAATACATCCAGGGAATTATTGTTGGCGATGAAAACGCAACTGTGCATACTTTTGCTAAAATAGAGGAAGGCGTGCCGGGAGCGATTTCTTTTCTTTCAAATCCTAAGTATACTCATTACATTTACGATACTCAGTCTACCATTGTGTTGGTAAACAAAGATTTCGTTCCCGAGCAAGAAGTAAAAGCTACCTTAATCAAGGTAGACAACGCCTACGAAAGTCTGGCTAAACTACTGACCCTCTATGAAATGAGCAAACCTAAAAAGACTGGTATAGATCCGCTGGCATACGTTGCCCCCACTGCGAAGTTGGGGAAGGATGTATATATCGCTCCGTTTGCCTGCGTAGGCGATGGTGCTGAGATTGGTGACAACACTTCCCTCCACCCGCACGCTACTGTAGGAAGCCATGCCAAAGTAGGTAATAATTGTACACTTTATCCACATGCCACCATCTATCACGACTGCTTGGTAGGAAACCACTGTACCCTGCATGCAGGCTGCGTAATCGGTGCTGATGGATTCGGGTTCGCACCTTCTCCCGAAGGGTACGAAAAAATTCCACAAATAGGTATTGCCATCATAGAAGATAATGTGGAGATTGGTGCTAATACCTGCGTAGATCGTGCCACCATGGGCGCCACCATTGTACATAAAGGAGTGAAACTGGATAACCTGATCCAGATAGCACACAATGTGGAAGTAGGAAGCCACACTGTCATGGCATCACAGGTGGGTATTGCCGGTTCCACCAAAGTAGGTGAATGGTGCATGTTTGGCGGACAAGTAGGACTAGCCGGACATATTAAGATAGGTGACAAGGTAGGTATCGGCGCACAAGCAGGCGTTCCCGGTAACGTGAAATCCAACGAGCAAATTCTAGGCACTCCGGCCATCGATGCCAAGAATTTCATGAAATCATCGGCCGTATACAAAAAACTGCCCGAAATTTACACCACACTGAACGCCATGCAGAAAGAAATAGAAGAATTAAAAAAACAACTAAATAAATAAACCCCATGTTGAAACAGAAGACATTAAAAGGCAGTTTTTCTTTAAATGGAAAAGGCCTTCACACCGGAGTAAACTTGACGGTGACATTCAATCCTGCACCGGACAACCACGGGTATAAAATCCAACGAATTGATCTTGAAGGACAACCAATAATTGATGCCGTAGCAGAAAACGTAGGTGATACTACCCGCGGCACTGTGCTGATGAAAAACGGAATAAAAGTAAGTACAGTAGAACATGCTTTGGCAGCTCTTTATGCAGCTGGTATAGACAACTGCCTGATTCAGGTAAGCGGTCCCGAATTCCCTATTCTGGACGGCAGTGCCAAAGCGTATGTAGAAAATATACAGCGTGTAGGAATCGAAGAACAGAATGCTGTCAAGGATTACTATATCATAAAATCAAAAATCGAATTCAGGGACGAGGAAACCGGATCTTCCATCATTGTTCTTCCGGACGAAAATTTCAGTGTGAATGCACTGATCTCTTATCAGTCTAAAATACTGTCCAATCAGTTCGCCACACTGGAAGACATGGCTAAATTCCCCACCGAGGTAGCTTCCGCGCGTACCTTTGTATTCGTCCGCGAAATAGAACCATTGCTGGGTGCCGGACTGATTAAGGGAGGCGATCTGGACAACGCCATCGTAATCTACGAAAAAGAGATGAGCCAGGAAAACTACGACAAGCTGGCAGACGTCATGGGGGTTCCCCACATGGACGCCACCAAACTGGGCTACATCAACCATGTTCCCTTGGTATGGGACAACGAACCGGCCCGCCACAAACTGCTGGATATCATCGGCGACCTGGCACTGATAGGCAAACCCATCAAGGGACGCATCATCGCCACCCGTCCGGGGCACACCATCAACAACAAGTTTGCCCGCCAGATACGCAAAGAAATCAAACTTCACGAAATACAGGCTCCGTCCTATAACTGCAACGAAGCTCCCATCATGGATGTCAACCGCATCCGCGAACTGCTTCCGCACCGTTATCCTTTCCAGCTAGTGGACAAAGTCGTTGCCATTGGCGCCAACCACATTGTCGGTGTGAAAAACGTAACCGCCAACGAACCCTTCTTCCAGGGACACTTCCCACAGGAACCTGTCATGCCGGGTGTGCTTCAAGTAGAAGCCATGGCACAATGCGGTGGTCTGCTTGTTCTTAATTCAGTGGACGAACCCGAAAGATACTCCACCTACTTCATGAAAATAGACGGTGTGAAATTCCGCCAGAAAGTAGTACCGGGAGACACTTTATTGTTCCGTGTTGAATTGTTGGCTCCTATCCGCCGGGGCATCTCCACAATGAAAGGATATGTGTTTGTAGGCGAGAAAGTAGTCTGCGAAGCCGAGTTTATGGCACAAATAGTAAAAAATAAATAACCACTAAAAAAACAACATGATTAGTCCATTAGCATATATACATCCCGAAGCAAAAATTGGTGAGAATGTAGAAATCGGTCCTTTTGTGTTTATCGACAAGAATGTAGTTATCGGTGATAACAACACAATCATGCCTAACGCCAATATACTGTATGGCTCACGCATAGGGAACGGCAACACCATTTTTCCGGGAGCTGTTATAGGCGCTATTCCCCAGGATTTGAAATTCCGCGGTGAAGAAACGACTGCCGAAATAGGTGATAACAACACCATTCGCGAGAATGTAACCATCAATCGTGGTACAGCGGCTAAAGGCAAAACCATAGTGGGCAGTAACAACCTGTTGATGGAAGGAGTACACGTAGCACATGATGCCATCATAGGCAGCGGTTGCATCATAGGCAATGCCACCAAGATGGCAGGTGAAATTATCATTGATGATAACGCCATTATCAGCGGCGCCGTATTGATGCACCAATTCTGCCGGGTAGGCGGTTATGTAATGGTACAGGGCGGTTCACGTTTCAGCAAGGACATTCCTCCTTATATTATAGCAGGGCGCGAACCCATTGCCTACGCAGGAATCAATATCGTAGGACTCCGCCGCCGCGGATTCTCTAATGAACTAATAGAGAATATACACAACACCTATCGCATTATTTATCAAAATGGCATGAACGTTACCGATGCCTTGGAACAAGTACGCAAAGAAATACCTATGAGCAAAGAAATAGAATATATTATTTCTTTCATAGAAAATTCTCAAAGAGGTATCATCAGATAACAAAGTTTTTTATAACTTTACTGCACGAAAAAAAAGTTATATAGTATATACAGTATAAATATATGATTTACAGATTTACACTAATCTCTGATGAAGTCGATGATTTTATAAGAGAAATAAAGATAGACTCGGAAGCAACTTTCTTTGATTTGCACGAAGCAATATTGAAAGCGGCAGGATATAAAGATGACCAGATGACCTCTTTCTTCATTTGTGATGACGACTGGGAGAAAGACCAGGAAATCACACTGGAAGATATGGGAAGCAGTTCGGAAGAAGACAGCTACATCATGAGAGAAACCCGCTTGAGTGATTTGGTGGAAGACGAAAAGCAAAAATTGCTGTATGTATTCGATCCGTTGGCAGAACGAGTGTTTTTCATTGAACTGTCGGAAATCATCACCGGCAAAGACCTTGACAAAGCAGTGTGTTCGCGCAAAGCCGGAGAAGCCCCGAAACAAACCGTCGACTTTGACGAAATGATGGCAAAAAGCAATAGCGGAAATCTGGATATAGACGAGAATTTCTACGGCGACCAGGACTTCGATATGGAAGACTTTGATCCCGAAGGATTTGATATGGGCGGTGCCTCCTCACCGGACCCTTATGAGCAAGAAAACTATTAATCTTAACGGGGGCGGACGTTACACGTCCGCCCCTCTCTTTTTATAAACACCATGCCTGACACCCTTATCGTCCTTATCGGCCCTACCGGTGTAGGAAAGACCGAACTAAGCCTTTCCATTGCCGAACACTTCCGGACTTCCATTGTTTCGGCAGACTCACGCCAATTGTATGCAGACCTGAAGATAGGAACTGCCGCCCCTACCCCCGAGCAATTGGCGCGTGTTCCTCATTATTTTGTCGGAACATTACAGCTAACAGATTATTACAGCGCCGCACAATACGAAGCAGACGTACTGGCACAACTGGAAATCCTATACCAAAACCATGACACTGTAATACTGACCGGAGGTTCCATGATGTATATAGATGCCATTTGCAAAGGCATAGATGATATCCCCACTGTAGACAATGAAACACGCCAGCTGATGCTACGACGTTACGAACAGGAAGGGCTGGACACTCTGTGCGCCGAACTAAGGCTGCTGGACCCCGAGTATTACAAAATAGTGGATTTGAAAAATCCCAAACGAGTAATACATGCATTGGAAATATGCTACATGACCGGAAAAACTTATACTTCTTTCCGTACCCGTACTCACAAGGAACGCCCTTTCCGCATCATCAAAATAGGATTAACCCGCGACCGCGAAGAATTGTATGACCGCATCAACCGCCGCGTGGACATCATGATGCAGGACGGCTTGCTGGAAGAAGCCCGGCAGGTATATCCTTTCCGGCATCTGAACTCGCTCAATACCGTAGGATACAAAGAAATGTTCAAGTATCTGGACGGAGAATGGACATTGGAATTCGCTATCGGGAAAATCAAGCAAAATTCCCGCATTTACTCTCGTAAACAGATGACCTGGTTCAAACGGGACAAAGACATCGTGTGGTTCCATCCCGACCAACAAACAGAAATTATGCAATATATTCATTCAGTTAACCACTAATTACAATCATGAAAAAATTACTAACCATCATCATGGCTTGTGTCATAAGCCTGGGTGCAACAGCCCAAATCTCGGAAAAAGCATTTGAGAAATGGCATCAGAACAAGTATTCCATGTTCATCCACTTCGGTCTTTATTCCGAACTGGGAGGCGTATGGGAAGGCAACCCCGTCACCCGAGGATACAGTGAACAAATCCAATCGTTTGCGGGAATCTTCAGTGACTGGTATGGAGATACCGCCCTGCGTTTCAATCCCACCCTGTTTGATGCAGACGCTATCGTGTCACTGGCCAAAGAAGCCGGTATGCGCTCCATCATCATTACCACCAAGCATCACGACGGTTTCTGTATGTTCCGTACAGCCACCACCGACTATAATTCATACGATGCCACCCCCGGCAAGCGCGACTTCATAAAAGAGATGGCGGAAGCTTGCAAACGTGGCGGAATCAACTTCGGCATCTATTTCTCACTGATAGACTGGCATTTTCCACAAGCCTATCCTATCTCCAGCCATAACTGTGATTTCATCACCCCACAGCATCATGAATTCACCAAAGCCCAAGTTACCGAACTGTTGACCAACTACGGTCCCATCTCCGAACTATGGTTTGACATGGGTTCCAACACTCCTGAACAAAGCAAGGAACTGTATCAACTGGTGCACAGATTGCAACCAGACTGTATGGTAAGCGGCCGGTTGGGCAACGATCAGTATGACTTCAGTGTCATGGCAGACAACACATACCCCGAAGGCTCCTTGCAGACCGCATGGCAAACAGCAGCTTCCATGTTCGATGAAACCTGGAGCTACCGTTCCTGGCAGAAAAGGGGGGACGTTCACACCAAAGCGATGGAAAAACTACGCAGCCTGATCAATGTAGTTTCCCATGGCGGAAACTTCCTGCTGAACATCGGTCCCAAAGGTGACGGTTCCGTAGTACCCTTTGAAAGAGAGGTGCTGAAAGAAATCGGTATCTGGTTGAAGAAAAACGGTGAAGCCATTTATGGCACAGAAGCCTCTCCTTTCCGTGAGCAATTCGAATGGGGAACCATTACCCGCAAAGGCAATAACCTCTACCTCATCTTATCAGGCAACCGCCCTGCCGATGGTAAAATCACTTTGAACGTACCGGGATGCAAACTGCAAAAAGCAGACATTAAAGCTATTCAGAAAGGACAGGAGATGATCTTCACACTGCCCGCCGACGCATACGGAAAAGACATCCAAGTGATTTGCGCCACGTTCGACCAACCGGTGAAACCGCAACCTATGGCTGCACAGCGCACTCCCAATTATAGTTATTCCTGTTTCGATTATTACAGCAACTACCGCAGTACGGTGAGCTATCAATGGAGCATCAACAAATCCAACCTCAACGCATTGGAATTTACCTATACTCCGCAGGAGAACGGTAAGGAATTACTGGTTGAAGTAGATGGAATACCTTACACAGTAACCCTTGACGCAGGCAAGGCACAGGCATTAAACCTGCCTTCCAAGACCGTATGGGGTCAACGTTACTTCTGCGGACCGGGCAGCGGATTGTTCGATGCTCCTGCCACCATCCATACTGATCCGGACAAAGCACCGGTAAGAAAAGGACAATGGAAAGAAGTGAATGAGGAAAAAGCCATGTTCCCCAGCAATATTCTGGAAAGTTACTTCCTGATGCAGCAGGTAGAATCGCCCAAAGCACAAGATATTCTAGTAGATGTAGGTGCCGGAAACGGTATCGAAATCTATCTGAACGGCAAGTCGGTAATGAAACACCTCAACCCTTACCGCTGCAAGTTCCGCGAGGAAAAGGTGCTGCTACCGCTTCAAAAAGGCAGTAACCAAATTGTGGTAAGAATATACAACCGCTTTGAAAAAGAAACAGGCTATCTGCTGCGCCCATCAGCGGAACAGGTTATCTACAAGCAGAAATTCACTTTGCCGCAAGTGGCAAAAGGAAAAGTTCATACTGTTGTTGTAAAACAGAATAATCTGCCATCCATCCATAAGGACACAGAATTATCCAATCTGAAGGTAGAGGCAAAATAAAACTTTTCAATAAATAAAAAATGAAATACCTCTCCCCGGATGTTTCTGCCATGAAATGTCCGGGGAAAGTTTTATATAAAGAAAACATCATTCTAGAATTTACCAATAGTACTGACAGGCCTCATGCATGAAGATCATAATATTCATAAAGTACCCTTCATACAGTCTGTTCCGATATTATGCTTTCCTCCTGTCTGCCTGATAATTCAGAATTACCCCCAGTACTATCAGTACAGAAAGTACAATCCATGCAACATTCAGAAAGATTCCTTTCCATTCCTGCCGGGTAATGAACTGTGAATACAAAGGTCGTATAATCGGAGCTTGAGGATGGTGGAGTTTACAGCGGGACCGATCAATGGCTTTCTGATAATCATCTAAATCAAAAATACAACGCTCATAACATACAACGGCTTGTCCTTTCTCATGCCTCACCGGAATAACCCATGCCTTAACTTCCCGCTCCTCATACTTATGACGGGGCAATGAATCGGTAAATGCAGGAGCTACAGAGAAATGATATTGCTTCTGTTCCTTACGATAGCGGTGTCTGCCCATACTTCGTGTCACCTCACGAGTGACAGTCACACTGCTCTTTCGGGCATAATCCACCTCCAGAGTATCGAAAGTAAAATACAGAGCATTATTCTCCAAATTATATAAATCGGTAACAGCATGATAACGCACCACTTCATCTGCCGAATGAAAAAGCCAGTTCTGTAAAGGAATATTAAAGGCCATACTTGCAGCTGCCATCAATATAAGAAAAGGAATTTTCCATCTTGAAGCAACGATAAAAGCCCCTCCGGCGAGAGTGAGTAACGGAGGTAAAGCATACGTCGTAATTTGTAACCAGCCCCCCGGATTAAAACCAAGAGCAACAGTGAACAAAATTCCTGCTAAAGAAGGAATGAAAAGTAATAACAATAGCTTAACGACCCAGTTTTTCATTATTCAATATTAGTTTTGTCTTGCCAAAGATAGTAATATAAATCCAAAAAAAGAATCTGTAAATGCTTACAGCACCTTACAGATCCTTTTCCACTTTATTCTTGCAAGACAAACACGGTCTTTATTTTTCTAATGCTTTTATTAATTCTCTTTTTACGGTATCCACTCCTGGGAAACCGGTGTATTTTTGAATAACACCCCCTTCTTTATCGACAATAATATAAGTCGGAACCCCCTGTATGCTGAACTGCCTGCTCAGGTAATTCCACTGAGCTGCCGTTACCCGGTAATGCTCTCCATGAATATCCGGAATCATGTTATCCCATGTTTCTTTGGGCGAGTTCTCTCCGGCAATAAAAACATATACAATATCTTTACCTTCAAGATCTTTCTTCATCGGTTTCATCTGTTTCATAGCCATTTTGCAAGGACCGCACCAAGTCGCCCAAAAATCGACCAAAACCACCTTACCCTTAAATTTAGAAATGATGGAATAAAATAAATCTTCATCTTTTACTTCTCCGGATTCATTAACGGTATAACCTTTCTTTTTCTTATTAGCTTCAATCGTTTCCAAAAGACGGTTGTTCATCTTTGTCAGTCTGCCGAGATAATAAGGGTCACTCATCTTCCGTATCTCCTCAAAATCATGTACAGTCAATGGAGTGAAGTCACTGATTTTCTGAGCATATTTCATCATTTTCTGCAAGTCGAAAAAAAGTCCTTGGTCTGTGCCCAAATATCCGGCTATAATCTTTTTCAAAATATAGTCTTGCTGCATAGAACTGAATTCTTTAAACAATTCATCGTATTTTATTCGCAATTCGCCCATTTTTTCCTGATAGACAGATGTTTTTCCGGTATCTGTATCAGCCTTGAACTCACGTATTATCTTAGCATCTTCAGCAGAAACTTTATCGGAAGAGAGAATAAACGCAAATATATCACTCAACTCATCATCCATCTTCACCCTCAGATAGCCCATTCCCCTTACCAAATCAGCATAACCATTGGCATAAAGCATGACAGGCGAGTTCAGTATATTCAACTGCCGGATATAGTCATAGAAATCATCACTCAATTCCGGTTGTTTAAACTTTTGATAAGCTTCACGAGCCGGTAATCCACTGCACTGCACATAAGCATAGGCTAAATTAGAACTTACACGGGTCAATGTCAAAGTACAAAGCAAATCATTCTGAGCCAATAAAAGCTCCCGGTATGCCTGACTTCTTTTCTTATCGGAACAGATAGCGGATTTGGTTTCTTCATATTTTTTCAACCAATAAGCTTTATACTGACCGGCAGTCATATTATATAAATCATTCATATTCCAATGAACCATTCCCCATACATCCATCAAATGTTCATCATCGGTTATCATTTCATCATTCAAAGCCGCCATGGTACCTGAAAAATAGACTTTCTTTCCACCAGCACGCTTGCCTTTCAACAATTTGCTTTCAGAACGACTCAACTCACGCAAGTTGACAGCCATATCCAATTCACCACCGGGAACCAAAAAGACGTCAAAATAAATATCACGTCCCACAGAAAAACTGACCGTAGTCGGAGCACAAAGTTCAATCTCTGTCCGAAATGTTCCGTCTTCATTCACCTTTATTTCAGTATCCTCAAATTTTGCCGTCAACAAATCACAAATCCTACAAGAAAACGGAAGTACATAGTGCTTCTCATAGTCTAACAAACGACCGGTTATCACTGATTTGCCATCTTTCAATTCAGCCTTAGGCAACGGTTCAGCGTAATTCAATTTCTGTTTCTTCACATCATCCGATAAATCCAATTCCGGTAATTTACCATCCAAATGGATTCCCCATACCTTGAAACAGTCCTCACAATCGCTCTCAATGAAATCAATCACTTTCACTGTAGGGGGCAATAACGGAAAAATAAGACTAAAAGAAGCTTCACCGCTATCGGGCATCCAAAATTTTTCGCCCAAGATAATTCCATTACCGGAACGAATCGGATACTTCTCTCCATTATCAGCCAACAAATAACTTTCATTACTTATCTGAATCCAATTATGAGGACGGAAAAAGGCTTTTACATCCAATACGGTTGCCGTATCCGAAACCACCACTCTGTCTATCTCGATAGTAGAAGAGCTACGAGCGATGAAAGGCGGCTGTTTAACCACCCTGTCTTTTGCCTGCAAAAGGCAGCAACTCACCATAGCAAGCAGTAAAATACCAAAGTTTTTCATTGTATCTTTTTTTTAAACATACTTACTTATTTCCCAAGTTCCTATCCAAAAGATTCTTTACTTCTTCGTATGCCTTTGTATATCCACGGGCCAAAGTAATACCATCCGGAGAGATTAACATAAGAATGGGAACTCCTGAAAAATAAAGGTCTTTCACTATAAAGCCGTTGCCCTCATCCTCTGTGTAAACTGTAGTCCACGGATGGCTTAGCAATCCCTGTACCCGTTCATCTTTCTTAAACTCTTCAGAACTTCCCTGCAACGATTTCAACAAATCATCACGGGTAAATCCCAATACCTCCAAACCTTTTTCATGATATTTTTGATAGAGATCCATTATTTTAGGATTTACCCAAAAAGTACCAGGACATAATCCCCAATGATAAATCAACACATATTTGCCTTTATAATCAGATAAAGACACTTTCCGGCCGTCTTTATCTGTCACTGTAAACTCCGCTGGCGCAAAGCCTACTTCAATATTCTTCAATACAAGCAATTGCTTGTCAAGTATTTGTCCAAAATATGAATTTTGAACCTCTGGAGTAAATTGTGCCAAACGCTCTTTTACATCCTTATAAGTAGCATCAAAAACAAAAGCGGATGCATACATAAAAGCGGCATATTCCATATCGTTCACTTTCAATGCCAGACTATCACGAACAGTCTTCAGCATTAGCGGACGATGATATTCATTATACATTTGCCCGTATTTTGCCACACTATCATTTTGCTTTGTATCCTGATATTTCAGTATCTGACTGAAGATATCAATCATTTCAGTATTGGAAGACGCAGTCAGGCTATCATACCTAGCCACCAACGAATTGTCATAAAAACCACCCGAATGACGAACCGCACCCAAGTAATCCAAAGACCCTTCCAGTTTTATATCATCACCTACGCGAGCTATAATCTCAGCTCCGCGAATACAACTCCGTAACGGTTCACCCACTTTAGGCTGATGCGTCAATAAATAAAAAGTAGTATGTTCCATAGGAATAAAAGCCGAGAAAATCCCCTCCTTTTCCACCAATATGGTATCTGTCCCGTCTTCTTTCCAATCGGGTAATAAAAAAGTTTTAAGAAAAAGAGTATCTCCAACCTGAAGCCCTTCCAAATGACCGGATAGTTTAAAGCCATCGGTCTGCATAGTTTGCCGGCATGACACTAGAGCCACTGCAAAGAGTGCCAAAGCTAAAATTTTCTTCATATATTCTTACTTTTATATAAATGACTTCCGTTATTTTGCATGACGAAGTGCCAACGTATCTTTTTTCTCTACAGGAAATGACTTTGTCGGAATATCACCTCTAAAGAAACCTTCCTCCTTTATTTTTTTGATACGTTTCCATGCCTGCTGGTAAAGTGTTATGCGGTCTTCCACCGGGTTCCCGTCTTCGTCCAAGGCATAACGCTGATCTTCGGGAACTGTAGCCATGTATTTCCTATAATAGCGAATGACATTCTTCTCATCTTCTTTCCAATCATAGAGACAGGCTATTTTATAAAGAATGGAGTTTTTCTTTGTATAAATATATAACTTCTCCAAGGCTTCCACCTCTTTCTTTGTATCCCCCGCATAATCGTAACATTCTACCAACCCGTCATAAAGACGTACCATCATACTATCAGAAGGAACTGCTATGCGGAAGGCTTCTTCCATATATTCCACACCCTCCTTTTTCCAGGAAGTGCGTGCCGAAGCTTTTGCCAGATAATAGAGCACATTCACATCCATCGGATTTTTTTGATAAGCTTCTTTCAGATTATCGTATGCACCGTAAAACCAGTTATCCCCATAATGGGATACACCTAAATAGTAAAGAGTGAGAAAACTACGATCACCCAGTTCTTTTAATGACTCATAGCGTTTTACCGCCGTTCCGTACTCTTTCAGCATACAATAAGCCTTCGCATTCTGGCGGTTCACATCTATATTGGTGGTATCGGACAAACGATAAACTTCCGTCACATCAACAGCATCTTTAAACTGCTGATTGTCATTAAAAATACCGGCAATGCGTGCCACTGTCTGGGCATCCAACGAATCACGCCGATAGGCTATGTTATAACTGATGAAGGCACTGGCGGCATCCTGCAATCCCTCGTATGCCTGTCCCAGATATTTGTATCCGGTGGCCGACAAGGAATCGCGTTCCAACCAGCCATGACAAGCCGTACGCGCTTCTTCATAATCTTCGGAAGCTAATAAAGAGCGTATGAACTGCAACCGGAAAAATTTATTTTCCGGTTGCAAATTCATTGCCTTCTGATAACAGTTGGCCGCCCGACGGGAGTTACCCGTCAATTTGTAACACTCGGCAAGGTCGATCAAAACTTTTGTGTTTGTGCTGTCTTTCAAGATAAGAGAGTTCAATACCCCTATGGCTTCCGGATAACGGTTCATCGCTTTCAGCGCCTGAGCTTTGGTAATCAGCAACAAAGAATCCTGACAATCGGGTTCAATCAGCGTAACTACTGTCTCATAATCATAATTATCCATTGCCTGACGAATTCCATCATTCACCTGGGCAAACAACGAAACGGGGAGCATACATAGCAGCAGTGTTACAATTTTTTTCATATCTTTATTCTTATTGTTTCTTTGTGGTAATCAATATCACGCCATTCTTGGCTTTGGCTCCATAAATGGCAGTACCTGCCGCATCCTTCAATACCGAAATAGATTCAATGTCCGAAGCATTCATTTTTTCCATTTGACTATAAGGCTTTTCTATCCCATCAACTATAAGCAATGGTTTCTCCTTCCAATCTTTCAACGAAAAAGTTTCCTTACCTATACGCAATGGATTTTCTTGAAAAGCAGTGTCTGTCTTCAACTCCAAATGACGTGCTTCATTTGATTTGATATCTTTACCGTCTAGTCTGAAAGTGACGGGAACCGTATATTTCACACGCACAGGCTGACCTTTCTGCATACCCGGTTTCCATTTCGGCATAATGGAAATGACTCGGATGGCCTCACCGTCCAAATCCGGATCAATGCTCCTGACAACTTTGGGATTGGCTATATTACCATCTTTCTCAACTACAAATTGTACAATAACCTTTCCCTGTACTCCAGCTTTCTGAGCCTCCACTGGATATTTGATATTCTTCCCCAAGAATTTCAAACATTCTCCCATACCACCCGGAAACTCAGGCATCTCTTCAACAACCTGAAAAACCGGAACTTCATCAGAAACTTCTTCACCACCTCCATAACCTACTACAACCACTTCCTGTGTCTTAGTTGTGATTTCTCCCTCCAAATACACTTTTAAAGATTTAATTTTTCCAATAAGTTTCTCTGTAATAGTCAATTCCTTTGTTTTCATATTTATATATGAAACACTCAAAGTAGCCCCAACAGGCATTGAAATAACAAAATTTCCATCTAAATCAGTGATCGTACCTGAAGTGGTACCTTTGATAATCACATTAGCACCTACAACCGGAGCGTTTGTACTTTTTTCTAACACCTGCCCTTGCACTTTTATTTCCTTTGCAGGATGTTTTTCGGGACTTTTAACCTCTTCGGTTTTCATAATTGCCGTTAAATCATTAACTTTGACGGCTGAAATCTCATCTAACTCACTAGAGATTTCGGGGCGGGCAAAGGCTGCCACGGCAATGGCTGCCAATGGAAGTACATACAGGTACTTGAGTCGTGCCCACGGATTGGATTTCTTTTTTAACATCATAGTAATACGTTTTTTAAGTGAACTGTGATTGAAGCTGTTGGCCATAGAGTAGAGCCTTGTGCCGACAGCTTTTTTTATTAATAACAACTGATATTTCTTTGCATCAATACCTTGTGCAATCACGCTTTCGTCCGCTTCGAACTCGTGTATGTTCTGTAGTTCCTGTTTCAATAACCAGGAGGCAGGATTGAACCATTGGAAAAAGATGCAGATATCCGCTATAAGTAAATCTATGGAATGTCTCTTCCGTATATGGGCATATTCATGCGTCAGTATTTCCTCACCGTTTTCCTTCAGGTCTTTCTCAGAGATCACTACAAACTTCATCCAACTGAAAGGTGCGATTTTTTTCTGATGGGTAATCAGCGTGATGCCATTTTCCTGACGGACAAGGGTGCTACCCTTTATCAGCCTCAGCATACGGGTCAGCGACCATACATTACGTAAAAAGAAGAATACAATACCCAACAAATAAACCATCAGCAACACTTCACGCCATGTAATGGCAGATACGGGAGCAGCTTCTATAGTAGCAGTCCGATTAAGATCAGCCATAAGCAGAAGTTCTTCCCAAGTCAGCAATTGTTGACTGACTTCCATCGGTTCTTTCATTGTCACTTCCACAAAGGGAATGGCACAGGACAATATCAGTATTCCCAACAAAGCAATACGGTTAAAACGATGGAATGTTTCACGGCTCAGCAACAGGCGGTAAAATAAATAAAATACCGCCAGACAGACTGCCGACTTTACAATATATACAAAAAATGCTCCCATAGTATGTATCTTTAATTATTCTCTTTATCCGGATTATTCATGCGCCTTTTCCACATCCCGGATAAGCTGCTTCAATTCATCCAAAGAAATCTCCTCCTCTTTCACCAGTGAAGAAACCGCTCCTAAATAAGAGTTATTGAAATATTTACTGATAACCCCTTTCAACGTCTTCTTCTTAAAATCATCACAGCTTACCACCGCATAATACTGATAGGTATTTCCAAATACCTCATGACTGAGAAACCCCTTTTCCTCCAATCCTCTCACAATGGTAGACAGAGTATTGAAATGCGGACGCGGTTCATCATAAAAATCAAGTAACTGTTTTACAAACAACGGGCCTTTTTCCCAAAAATAACCCATAATTTCTTCTTCCTTTGCTGTCAACATTTTCATAATCTTTCTTTTGATTATCACAAAGAACTAAAACTTTTAGTTATAAAACTAATTTTCATAGTTAAAGTAAACTAAAAGCTTTAGTTACCTGCTGTAAAACAGTATATCCCGTTTTCACCTACTGATGCAAACGGGATATACTTATCATAAATAATCCACCTATAAGGAGACTACAGATCTCTATATACTTATACTTCCCTGAACAATCTATTATTCGTCAATGACCGGTTTATTTTCCGTCAGTCTTTTCAGACGGAGAAGTGCCTCCATATAATAATAATCAGCATAAATGATGGATGCATCAATCTCTGATCCGGCAGGCAAGTGTCCTGTGGAATGAAGCAGGAAAGCAGGTTTACTTTTACCACACTGGTATTTGTCGGAACTCAGGCTGGCCAGCATTTTTACAGCCGCCTGTTTATATTCCAATGCTTTTTCAGCAGTGACAAAGAATATAACTATTAACATTGTATTTATGCCCACTATCAGATAAGCCATAAGAGGTTATCTTAAAAAAAGAACTTGAAACAGCCTCTTATTTTTGTAAAACAAAAAAGCCTGCTACAGAAATTAATGTGCAACAGATTTTGGTTTTACACACAAAATCAGCAGGATTTCTACCGATATTTATAAATGTAGAAACATTCCACATCAAACCACATTATATGAGGATTTTTTCCATTTTCTATACAATTGGGGAAATACTAACCAGCTGATAATTAGAAGTAATATTCTTTTGGCATAGGAATTGTCATATCATTATCATAAAATAATTACTGTTAAAAATATAAGATTATGAAAAAAAAATTTGTTGCAATAGCATTGGTAATGGGATTAGGAACAACAGTGGCATTTGCCGGAAATTTGACATCAGGTGTTGAAACTGTCATGGCAGTAAATGACTTCACCCTCATTAAAGTGAAAGATCTTCCGACAGCGGTAACGGAAGCAATCGCCAAAAATTTTGCGGAATCAATCGTCAAAGAAGCAGCGGTGGAAGCGACAGAGGATGGTAGCAAGACCTATCAGGTTGTCCTGACAGACAAGGAAGGAACTGAAAATACAGTGTTCTTCAATGAAAAAGGTGAAATACTGAAATAATACATTTTGCATCTTTCTTGATAAAGGACAGAATTTGCCTCACAAAAAGAGGACTGTTCTTATTAAAAGATACAGGATTTTCATAAATAATTTCATTCATGAAGATTGTCATTTTTTACTAATATTGAACCGTTTTACAGGAGCCGCTGTCCGAGATGGACAGTTGCTCTTTTTAATTTTTATATCACTGTTCATAAAACTACCAGTACATTGTGAAAATCTATTTTAGAAAAACTTTTTTTCATCAAGATAAATATCAAAACGGTCAGCACTCTTGTCGAAATTGACAATATCAAAGTTGTCTATAAGCACATCCGGAAGAATGGCACGAAGGAGTTGTCCGGGTTTCATAAAACAAAGGTAAGCAAAGATAGCTAATTTTAAAAGTTACCAACCAGAAATTTCCGCTGACCCCAAAATCCCTCAGGTTGTTACGTTGACCCGTGATTCTATATGAAAAGAAAAATAAGTCCAATATAAATAAAAGATAAACAAGATATCCATGAAACAAATTCATAAATACCTTGTTTTGTGTAGCGGGACCCGGGATTGAACCGGGGACCTCATGATTATGAATCATGCGCTCTAACCAGCTGAGCTATCCCGCCATCGTTTTTTAAAAAGACCGCCAAGAGTGGAAGCCTCTCAACAGTCTAAAATTGTTCATTGTAGCGGGACCCAGGATTGAACTGGGGACCTCATGATTATGAATCATGCGCTCTAACCAGCTGAGCTATCCCGCCATCATTTCTCAATTGCGGGTGCAAAGATAGAAAGTTATTTTGAATTTTGCAACATTTCAGAGAACTTTTTCTTGTAAAATTCGTTTTTAAAGAGAAAAACAGCTTAGTATATGGCTAATAAATATTTCAAAAAACATAGCATTTATTATGGCAAATAAGAAAATTTGGCTTAATTTGCCACCGAAACTTTAAAAAGCTAACCTATGAGAAAAGAAAAAATTCGCTTGGAGTACATGTTGAAAGCCGGATCCGGTAACATCGTATGGTCTATTATCAGTACTCCATCCGGCCTGGAAACATGGTTTGCAGACAAGGTGACATTCAAAGACAAAGTATTCACCTTTTATTGGGGAAAAACAGAAACACGGCAAGCTGAAGTTACAAACTTCCGGGTTAACAGTTTTATACGCTTTCGATGGCTGGATGATGAAGATCCTAAAGCCTATTTTGAATTGAAAATGGTCTATAACGAACTAACCTCTGACTATATGCTGGAAGTGATTGACTGGGCAGCCCCCGATGAAGTAGAAGATACGAAAGAACTTTGGGATTCCGAAATAGAGAAGCTAAAAAGGGTAAGTGGACTGTAATTCTATAAAAATATGCAAAACTTGTCTTTGCTCTCCGTTTTTTATGCTATTTTTGTGCCTTGATAGTTGCACAAAATGAAATAATGCTACGCATAAAAAAATTAGATATATTTATCCTAAAGAGCTTTTTGATGCTCTTTATAGGTACTTTTTTCATCTGTCTCTTCATCTTCATGATGCAATTTTTATGGAGATATGTAGACGAGTTGGTTGGAAAAGGATTGGAAATGAGTGTTTTAGCACAATTTTTCTTTTATTCTGCTCTGACCTTAATACCTTTGTCCCTACCTTTGGCAATTTTATTAGCTGCCTTAATGACATTCGGTAACTTTGGTGAAAGATATGAATTGCTGTCAATGAAAGCAGCGGGTATTCCCTTATTGAGGATCATACGTCCACTGATTATTTTTTGTACTTTCCTGTGTTGTACCTCGTTTTATTTTCAAAATGTCATAGCTCCCAAAGCGCAGATCAAACTGCTTACTTTACTTGTATCCATGAAGCAAACTTCACCAGAACTGGATATTCCGGAAGGTGTATTTTACGACGAAATTGAGGGGTATAATATATATGTAAAACAGAAAGACCGTGAAACAGGAATGCTAAAAGATGTACTGATCTACAACTTTTCAGATGGGTTTGAAAACGCTCACATTATATGGGCTTCCGAAGGAAAAATGGAGATGACAGCAGACAAACAACATCTTTATCTACATCTGTATAACGGAGAGCAGTTCGAAAATCTGAAATCGCAGACCATTTCATCCAATAATGTCCCCTATCGACGTGAAACCTTCAGAGAGAAACATACCATTATCGAATTTGACGGCGGATTCAACATGGTAGATGGAAGCTTTTTAAGTGACCGTTCGGACAGCAAAAACATGATTGAAATCAGCCAGTCCATCGACTCACTGAACCACCGTGCCGACAGCTTGGGAAGAAGTATGTATAATGAAATAAAAGCCTCGACTTATCGCAATATCGTATTATCGAAAACAGACTCCGCAAAAATAGTTGAAACAAACAACAAAATCAATGTGGACAGCCTGTTCAATTCCTATACTTTAGCTGAAAAAGATAAGACACTGGGTAGTGCGGCGGATCGTACCGAGGCACTGGCCAGCGAATGGAGCATGAAAAGCTATCAAACTACAGATGCGGACAACAATATCCGGAAACACGAAGCCGACTGGCACAAAAAAATCACCCTCTCTCTCAGTTGTTTGATTTTCTTTTTCATCGGTGCGCCTTTGGGAGCCATCATCCGCAAAGGAGGTTTAGGAATGCCCGTAGTGGTATCCGTCTTAATTTTCGTAATTTATTATATCATTGATTCCGGAGCTACCCGAGTAGCAAAAAGCGGTGAAATGAATATGGTATTGGGCGTGTGGATGAGTACCATTGTATTGGCACCTATCGGAGCCTTCTTTACTTATAAGTCAAATAATGACTCTGTGGTATTCAATGCCGAAGTGTATATCAATTTCTTCCGTATGCTGCTAGGTCTGCGCCCCTCGCGCCATGTATTCAAAAAAGAAGTTATTATAGAAGATCCGGACTATCCACGTATACAAACGGAATTGGAGAAACTATGCAACATCTGTAACGAATATGCCATCAAGCATAGACTGGCCGATGCACCTAATTATATCCGCATCTTCACCAATAAAGGACATGACGACGTCATAGCCGATATCAGTGCCAAAATGGAACTACTCATAGAAGAATTATCCAACAGCAAAGATGGAGTATTACTGGAATACTTAAATAAATATCCCATTTTGTCCACCAAAGCTCACAAAAGTCCGTTTGACAACCAATGGCTTAATTTACTTGCAGGAATCATTGTACCAATAGGCCTGTTCTTCTATTTCCGCATTTGGCGGTTCAGTATCCGGCTGGATAAAGATTTAAAAAACATAATCAAGACCAACCGTGAAATTCAAGAAAGAATAAACAATAAATCATTTATAATTTGACTATGGAAGAATTAAAACTAAATACCATCGAAGAAGCGATAGCTGACTTCCGTGAAGGTAAGTTTGTCATTGTAGTGGACGACGAAGATCGTGAAAATGAAGGCGATTTAATTGTTGCTGCGGAAAAAATTACTCCCGAACAAGTCAATTTCATGTTGAAACATGCACGTGGCGTGCTTTGTGCACCTATTACCATTTCTCGTTGCAAAGAATTGGAATTACCTCATCAAGTAGATACAAACACGTCAGTTCTAGGTACTCCTTTCACTGTAACTGTAGATAAGCTGGAAGGTTGCAGTACCGGAGTTTCTATCCACGACCGGGCCGCTACCATCCGTGCTCTTGCCGATCCCACCTCCACTCCCGAAACATTCGGACGTCCGGGGCATGTCAATCCATTATATGCACAAGACAAAGGGGTGCTGAGACGTGCAGGCCATACAGAAGCCTGTATCGACATGGCGCGTCTGGCAGGGCTATACCCTGCCGCCGCACTGATGGAAATCATGAGTGAGGACGGAACCATGGCACGTCTGCCCGAACTAAGAAAAATGGCCGATGAATGGGGGCTGAAACTAATTTCAATCCGTGACTTGATCGCCTATCGTCTGAAGCAAGAGTCATTAGTAGAAAAAGGGGTGGAAGTGGACATGCCGACTGAATACGGCCATTTCCGTCTGATACCTTTCCGCCAGAAAAGCAATGGTTTAGAACATATCGCTATTATAAAAGGTGACATAAAAGAAGGAGAACCCGTTTTGGTACGCGTACATTCTTCTTGCGCCACCGGTGATATTTTCGGATCCATGCGTTGTGACTGTGGAGAACAACTGCACAAAGCATTGCAAATGATCGAAAAAGAAGGAAAAGGTGCTGTTGTTTACTTAAACCAAGAAGGAAGAGGCATAGGACTAATGGAAAAGATGAAAGCCTACAAATTGCAAGAAAATGGTGTGGATACTGTAGAAGCAAATATCCTTTTAGGGCATCAGGCAGATGAACGTGATTACGGAGTCGGAGCACAGATACTACGCAGTATAGGCGTCACCCAAATGCGTTTGCTGACAAATAATCCTGTCAAACGTGTAGGATTGGAATCATACGGTTTGTCCATAGTTGAAAACGTTCCCATTGAAATCACGCCTAACAAATATAACGAGCGTTATTTAAAAACCAAAAAAGACAGAATGGGACACACATTGCACTTTAACAAATAAAAAAGCTATAACTCAGACGAAATCACATCATTTTTTATGCGATTTCGTCTGTTTTACTTTCATAATTAAGATATTATCCTTTATTTTGCAGCAAGTAAACTTAAACACATTAAAAAATAATAGCAATGAATCAATTATCAGATCGTCTGAATCGTTTGTCTCCTTCAGCAACATTGGCCATGTCCCAAAAAAGTAATGAGTTAAAAGCCCAAGGAGTTGATGTCATTAATTTAAGCGTAGGTGAACCGGACTTCAATACCCCGGACCACATCAAAGAAGCAGCAAAAAAGGCAGTAGATGATAACTTTTCCAGATATTCTCCAGTTCCGGGATATCCTGCACTTCGCAATGCAATCGTAGCCAAACTGAAGAATGAAAACGGATTAGACTATACAGCTGCACAAATCTCCTGTGCAAACGGTGCCAAGCAATCTGTTTGTAATACGATTATGGCTCTAGTTAACGACGGTGACGAAGTAATAGTCCCTGCTCCCTATTGGGTAAGCTATCCTGAAATGGTAAAACTAGCAGACGGAACTCCTGTTATTATCACTGCGGGTATTGATCAGGATTTCAAAATCACCCCTGCACAACTAGAAGCAGCGATTACTCCTAAAACCAAAGCATTGATTCTTTGCTCACCGTCAAATCCCACCGGTTCCGTTTATACCAAAGAAGAGTTGGCCGGCTTGGCCGCTGTTTTGGCAAAGCACCCGCAAGTATATGTTATAGCCGATGAGATTTACGAACATATCACATACAGTGGCAAACATGAAAGCATTGCCCAATTCCCTGAGATTCATGACAATGTAATTATTGTAAACGGAGTTTCAAAAGCATATGCTATGACAGGATGGAGAATCGGGTTCATTGCCGGTCCGGAATGGATTGTAAAAGCTGTAAATAAGCTGCAAGGACAATATACCTCAGGTCCGTGCTCTGTTTCTCAGAAAGCTGCCGAAGCTGCCTATACAGGTACTCAGGCTCCCGTAGAGGAAATGCGCCAAGCATTCCAGCGCCGCCGTGACCTTATTGTAAAATTAGCAAAAGAAATTCCAGGATTTGAAGTAAACAATCCTCAAGGAGCATTCTATTTATTCCCGAAATGTGATTCCTTTTTTGGCAAATCAGCAGGTGACCGCAACATCAATAACGCTGACGATTTAGCAATGTATCTGCTTGAAATAGGTCATGTGGCATGTGTAGGTGGTACTTCATTCGGTTCCCCCGAATGCATCCGTATGAGTTATGCAACTTCCGATGAGAATATTATAGAAGCTATGCGCCGCATCAAAGAAGCATTAGCCCTATTAAAATAAAATATTCTTTCTCTATAAAAAGAACAGGCATCCGTTTTTTTCTGTGATGCCTGTTTTTTTTATTCATAAAGCAGACATACGAGCTTCCAATCAAAACAAAATTTAGATAAACAAAAAAACGACCGTTTCCATCAACGGAAACGATCGTTATTAACTTTAAAGAACAAAATTGTACTGCTTAGCCAAGGTGAATAGCTTCAGAAGGACAAGCATCAGCACAAGTTCCGCACTCTGTACACAGATCCGGATTGATAGAATACTTATCGCCTTCAGAAATTGCTTCTACCGGGCATTCATCGATACAAGTACCGCAAGCGATACAATCGTCACTAATTACGTAAGCCATTTTCGTTAATTATTAAATTATTAGTACTAATTGATGGAGCAAATATACAGCTTTTCTCTATTAGTTGTCACATAGAGATTACAAAAATGCACTAATTTGTATTTAATCTAAATATGATCATTTCATCAAAGCCTGATACATAACCTGTTGCATACGAGGACGGATATTTAACCGCATCAACTGTTTATGGTCAAAAGGACGCGGATAAATCCGATTACTCAGAAAAACAAAAACCAAATGATTTTTCGGATCTGCCCAAGCGCAAGTTCCGGTAAAACCAGTATGTCCTACCACCTCTTCGGGCGCTTCCTCCGCACACGGACTTTTCACACTATTATTCACATCCGGTTTGTCAAATCCCAATCCTCTCCTACTGATTTTTGAGGTATGGGTTAAAAATAAATCACAAGTTTCCCTACTCAGATAACGCTTTCCATTATAAACCCCTCCATCAATCAATAACTGATACACTTTTGCCACATCACGAGCCGTGGAAAATAAACCGGCATTTCCTGATACCCCTCCCATGAAAGCAGCTGATTCATCGTGTACATAACCCTGCAACACTTTTCCTTTACGCAAATAATCCGCTTTCACTGTAGGAACAATTTCCTCCTTTTTGAACTGCCGAAGCGGCAAATAAGCCGTACGGTTCATCTCCATCGGTTTATAGAATTCCTTATCTAAAAAAAGATTCATAGGCATTTTACTGATATTCTCTACCATTTCCTTCAATAACATAAAGTTCAGGCAACTGTAACGATATCTCCTGTCTTTTAATGGAATACGTCCTATTTGTACCATAATGGAATCACGAAAAGAACGATGAAGAAACATACTGTCAGCTACCTGTAAAGGATAATCAGCAGAGAAAGTTTTTGCCATCAACTCTTTTCTATAATCAAACTTATCAATGACATACAGCCGTGTATCTATTTGCGTATGATGACTAGCGTCCGGTCTTGCTCTGTAAAAACTCCCCTTATAACTGTCTTTATCTATAGTCTCCTTATAAAAAGGCCAAAAAGCAGGAATGCCCGACTGATGTAAAAGTAACTCCTCAATAGTGACACGTTCCTTGTCCGTACCTTTTAAAGCTGGAATGTATTGAGATATGCGATCGGTCAAACCAAATTTTCCTTCATCGTAAAGTTTCATAACAGCCAACAGCGTCGCCGTGGTCTTGGTTAACGAAGCCAAATCATACAAATCATCCTTTTCCACCTTTCGGTCACTTTCATAAGTGAAAGTGCCGAAAGACTTATCATATACTGGTTTCCCATCTTTTAAAATTAGAATCTGACAACCAGGATAAGCCTTCGCCTTGATTCCTTCCATGGCTATCCTGTCTATCTTTTCCAGTATTTTGGAATCCATACCATAATCCTCAGGTCTATAAATACGAGACACTTTAGGAGTTATAGTCACTCCATCACCCGGTTTGAACAAATCGGCGACAGCCACCGACAAACGCCCGTCTGCCACTGCCTTTCCTACCAAGACATCAGCCACATACTCCTGAATAACAGATTCATCAGTATGCCCCAATACTACAGCCGCTGCTTTCTTCCAATAGCCCTCCATATCCAACATAGACTTTAATGGCATCAGAAACACATAAATAACAGGCAAATCAGCCGGAAGCGAATCAAGCATTGTTTTATACTTTTTGTAATCATCCGAAGTAACCACCACAATTACACGCTGACTACCCAACAATCGTTTTCTGATAGCTTCCATCGAATCCGGACGAGCAACAACACGTGTGAGAGAAAGTGTATTTTGCAAACGATTATAAAAAGCAAGCCCAGCACCGGGAGTTTTCCCAATATTCAGAACCACCGTTCCCCTCAATTTTGAATCCAAGGGCAAGGTTCCATTTACATTGGCAGGAACCGTTATAGCAGCTTTCTGCAAGCGGAGAATCAACTCCTTCGTTTCCGGACGGTTCAATCGTTTCTCCAGCCCGGAAAGTTGGATGTGAGGTTTATTCTTCAACCCTAAAACATATTTATAAGTCAATACCTTACGACATTTTTCCGTAATCAGTTCTTCTGATAGTTTTCCACTTTTTACAGCATTTAAAACACCATCCAATTCTCTCTTCAAATTACGGGGAGCCAATAATAAATCATTACCTGCTATCAAGGCTTGAGCGCATATATTCTCATTTTGCGAAATACCTTTCATCTCCAAAGCATCTGTAAAAACCAAGCCTTGAAAGCCCAATTCCCGACAAAGCAGATTATAAATAATATGTGAAGAAATCGAAGCCGGATTTTTACCCAATTCAGGTACCTCCAAATGTCCTACCATCATACCTCCCAATCCTGCTTTAACAGCCTCTTTAAACGGAAAAAGTTCAATGCTGTCCAAACGCGCACGATCAAAATTCAAAACCGGTAACGCCTTATGAGAATCCACTTCCGTATCTCCATGTCCCGGAAAATGTTTACAGACAGACAATACCCCTCCATCCTCCAAACCACGAGCATAAGCTACCACTTTTTGAGCCACATTCCGAGGATCACCACCAAAAGAACGGGTATTAATAACCGGATTCCGAGGATTAACATCTACATCGGCCACCGGAGCAAAATTGATCTGCACACCTATCTCCTTACATTGCCGGGCTACTTCCTTACCATATTCATAAAGCAGTTCATTATCCTGTATACATCCCAAGACTCTGTTTCTTGGAAAACGAGGGGTTCCCTTCAAGCGCATAGCCAGCCCCCATTCACCATCAAAAGTTATGAGCAAAGGCACTTCCGCCAGACTCTGCGCATAATTAGTCAATAAAACCTGATCAGACAACTGACCGCCCGAAAAAAGTAATCCTCCTACTTTATATTCTTTTATAGCTGCATATATATTGTTTTTATTTCGCTGTGTCTGAAGAGGAGCCACTGTGTGTATAAACAGTTGTCCTATCTTTTCCTTCAAACTCATTTCAGAAAGCTGTTCATCCACCCATGCCTTACAATCCTGAGTATCCGCCTTCCCCTTTTGTAACAGCCCAGGCATCTGCTGTGCATACGTCATCACACATCCGACGACACATAAACTTATAAATAACAATACGTTTCTCTTCATCTAATTTCTTCAATTATATCAGATTTCCTTATACAACAGCAACTATCAGTTCTTTTCCATCCTTACTTTCATTTTTCCCACATAAACAGCATTTTTTCCCATTTGTTGCAATGGAATCTCCTTGCCATCCAAATTCTTATAAAACAAAGTCTTATCAAAATAAGAATGCGAATGACCTCCCAAGACAATATCAATATTACGAGTATTAAAAATCAAAGTTTCATCAGAATAAGGTTTTCCTTGCCACCCTAAATGAGACAAACAAACCACTAAATCACATTTTTCCCGATTCTTCAATATATCCGCCACACGCTGAGCAGCCTCTATTGGATTTTCAAAAACCACTCCTTCACAGTTTTTTGCCTGTACTAACCCATCCAATGCAGGACTCAGTCCGAACACACCTACCTTTATCCCCTTACGTTCCAAAATAACATACGGTTTGACAAGCCCCTCCAAAACAGTTCCCTGTACACCATAATTAGCACAAACAACAGGAAAATCCGCCATTTTAAAAAGACGTGCCATATTATCCAAGCCCAAATCAAACTCATGATTTCCAATAATCCCGGCATCATATCCCATTTCATTCATCAGCTTCACTTCAACCTCACCACCAAACATATTATAAAAAGGAGAGCCTTGTGAAAAGTCACCACAATCAAACAATAACAAATCCTTATCCTGTTTCCGTATTTCTTTTATTAAGGTAACACGACGTACAAAACCCGCTTTTCCTGCAAACTCCGGATTCGGATCAGTAATGGGGATAGGTTCCACACGGCTGTGGGTATCATTAGTATGAAGTATCAAAAGTTCTTTGATATCCTGTGCTGCCAGCGCACAACATACACACAAAGCAGTAAATAATACATATATTCGTTTCATGACGGTTCAGTTTATTCTTTAACGGTAATTCTTCCTTCTATCTTTGAGTCTATTTTCTTCCCTGCTTTAGTCTGCTCATTCACATAGTTCAGAAACAACTGACGCACTGTGGCCTTTTCAGGCAGCAATTTATCCGCATCGCCCACTTTGGCAAAAGCAGTCATATGGTCATTTCCCTCAGCCAAATAATCCAAGGTGGCTACTTTATACTCTTTGGAGTCTTCAATTTCTTTTCCGGCTACTGTAGCATCCAATAATTTTCCATCTCCAGAAATTTCAAGACAAGCGCCACTTAATCCCTCACCATGCACAGCTGCTATATTTTCAAAAAGTTCACGCAGCAAAACCCCATTCATAGTAACAATGCACAATGTATTTTCAAAGGGAGTTATTTCATAAATATTACCGTAAGTTATATCCCCCTCGGGCAAAGCCGTACGTAGTCCCCCCATATTCGTCACCCCCACGTCGGCCATACGGCCTATATATGCAGAAGCAGAATAACGTAAAATATCCGCTACCAAGTTGGATAACTCACTTTCAGGACGAAAGCGATCCATAAAACGAGCGCTTTGTCCTATGACCGGTGACATAATACTATCAACCGTTTTTTGATACGGAGCCAAAACAGCGATTGCAGCGGAATCCGGATTAGCATCCAAAGCTGCTGTCACTTCTATCCTGCTTCCCTCAACTGATGCCAGAGAATAGCCTGAATGACAGCTTGAAAACATAAAAATCCCGGCTACTATTCCTGCCGGAATGATACACATAATTCGGTTTGGTTTCATGTTTATTAGTTGTTTATTGCCCAAATGTAGTTAAAAAAGAAGTTGCAACCAACGATATCAGATGAAAAATAGTTGAATTTAATTTGGCTGTATGACAAAAATCTAGTAATTTTGCACCGCTTTCGCGCAATCGCTGTCAAAGAAGAGTTACTTGATATGTTGCGTTGGTAACGATAAACAATTTAAAATCAAAAAAAATGGATTTAATTAAAATTGCTGAAGAAGCATTTGCTACTGGCAAACAGCATCCTTCATTCAAAGCTGGTGATACTATTACAGTGGCATACCGTATCGTTGAAGGTAGCAAGGAACGTGTACAGTTGTACCGTGGTGTTGTTATCAAAATCGCTGGACATGGTGACAAAAAACGTTTCACCGTTCGTAAAATGTCTGGAACTGTAGGTGTTGAACGTATTTTCCCTATCGAATCTCCGGCTATCGACAGTATCACTGTTAATAAAGTTGGTAAAGTTCGTCGTGCTAAATTGTACTATTTACGTGCTCTTACTGGCAAGAAAGCTAGAATTCAGGAAAAAAGAGTTAATCAGTAAGATTTATCATTCCTACATAAAAAAGGAGTATTCTCGGGAAGAGAATACTCCTTTTTTAATTTACATCCCCTTTACCACGATTTTTTATATAATCATGAACAAACAGACTTGAAATAGCATTTATATTTAATATTGAATCAAACTTAAACCATTTATGAAAAGAATAATGTTCATTTTAGGAGTAAGCATCATTATGGCCTTACTTACTGTTACCGCAGCCTTGGCAGGTTGGTGGCTCGGAGCGTCTCTGCCTCTAGATATATCTGATACCACTCGACAAATAGCAGCATTACTCACCGCTTCTGCTTGTACATGGATACTCTATATTGTAAGTCGCAAAGTACTGACAAAAATCAGTCTCAAACCATACTAAATATATAGTCCATTAAAACAAAAAGGTCAACCGATTCTATATCATTCTCGATTGACCTTCTTATTTAAAATCTTGTTTTCATCATTCCTTATTTTCTGTTTCCTGTATCCCGGACTCTTCCTTTCCACGTAAATAAACAGAAGGTGCCACACCGAATTGTTGCTTAAAACATTTACTAAAATAGAACGGATCATTAATACCTACTTTATAAGAAACTTCGGCTACCGTATAACGATTTTCCAACAACAGTTCCGCCGCTTTCTTCATACGAATAATCCGGATATATTCATTGGGTGAATATCCCGTCACCCCACGTACCTTACGATAAAAAACGGTTCGTCCCAATCCCATCATCGAAGCAAACTCATCAATCGTAAACTGAGCATTACCAATCTGTTGATCCATAACCATCTGTAATCTGTCAGCAAATTCTTTATCCTTATCAGAGGTACAAATAGCCGGTCGTACCATATTCGGATCATTCGAAAATTTCTCACGTAATTTCTCACGTTGCTCTATTAGTTTGAAAGCGCGTGCCAACAGTAGTTTCGGGCTAAAAGGCTTAGTAATATATGCATCCGCACCACTTTCCACGCCTTCCAAATGACTTTCGGCAGAACTCATAGCTGTCAATAAAATAATAGGTATATGACTTGTATCAAAATCATTCTTCAATTTTCGGGTTACCTCAAATCCTGTCATCCCCGGCATCAGCACATCACAGATTATCAAATCAGCATCATACGTACGTGCACGTTCCAATCCAGACGGACCATCCGCCTCGGCCACAACTTCAAAATATTGTCCCACTTCTTCTTTCAAAAACTCACGTACATCGTTATCATCTTCTATAATAAGTACTTTACGCTTATTAAGTGGTGCAGATGGAAGTTCCACGCCCCCTTCTTGCGCCGATATTTCTTCTGCAAGAACAGCTGCATGATGTACTTCCTCCTCTTCCAACAACACATTATGGGGAATCAGAAAATCTTTTTCCTCATAAACAGAAATATCAGTAGGCAAACTGACCGTAAATATAGACCCACCACCTTCATTTTCAGTATATACTATCGTACCTTTATGTACACACACCAGTTCATGTGTCAAATGCAGGCCAACTCCGACACTACTACCCGAAAAGCTACTTTGCATAAAACGCTTAAATAACTCATTACGTTTCTCTTTAGGAATGCCTACACCGGAATCGGCTACCGATATGACCAACTGTTTCTTTGCTTCATCCACCGTCACAGAAAAAGTCACTTTTCCACTGCTGGGTGTATATTTGAAAGCATTAGACAACAAATTATAAGTCACTTTGTCCAAATAACCCTTATCGATAAACATCTTATAAGAAGCTACAGATGGCAAGAACTTGAAATCCATATTCTTAGACTCAGCAGCATCATTGAAACTCAAGAAGATTTCATACAAGAAAGCCATGACATCCGTTTCCTCCAAAGAAAGGGCCAGTTTATTATTCTGCATCTTACGGAATTCCAGCAACTGATTGATAAGACGCAACATACGCTGGGTGCTTTTATCCATGACCTTCAATGAATAAGCCATTTCTTTAGGGATTTTACCACCACGCTGCATCTTTTCCAATGCTCCTTGTATCAAAGTCAAGGGAGTACGGAACTCATGAGAGATATTCGTGAAAAAAACTAATTTATACTCTGTCAGCTGTTTCTCCACCTGTATACGATTACGCAAAGTATTAAAGTCACGCATCAGTCTGAAAGTGATATATAGCGCCACCCCTATCAAAATAGCATAAATAAAGAAAGCCCAAGTAGTTTTCCAAAAAGGAGGAACAACAATAATCTTCAAAACCGTTTCTTTATCTCCCCACACACCGACCCCATTGCAAGCTTTCACCCGCAATTTATAAGTACCGGGTGCCAGGTTCTTATAAGCTGCAAAATTCAACGAAGACGGTATACTCCACTCTTTATCATAATTATCCAACCGATACGTATATTTAGTACTATTCGTTCCGGAATAATCAAATGTAGAGAAATCTATGACAAAAGAATTTTGAAAATATTTCAACTCGATTTCATCTGTATAAATCAACGAACGGTCTAACGGAGAATCCACATCGCCCGGGCGCATGGCAATACCATTAATTCGAAGATTGGTAAAAGCTGCCATAGGAGTTACAGTGGAATTATTCACAATTTTGCCGGGAGTGATAACAACCAATCCATAATTAGAACCAAACATCAGTTTGCCATCCTTACTCACACAACCACTGTTCTCACTATAGACATTCCCCAACGCATATGCCGAGAAAAAGAAATTTTCAAAGGCATGTGTATCCGGATCAAAACGAGAAATACCATATTCCGTTGCAACCCAAAGCTTACCCTCCCTGTCTTCAACAATAGATTGCACCATACTGTTTACCAACCCGTCACTTCCATCATAATGCTCAAAAGTCAAGTTTCTGTAATCACCTTCTGGCATACACATACTGAAGCCTTTTCCTGAAGTACCTACCCATATCCGGCCTTTACTATCTTGATGGATACATTTTATTTCATTACTACGTAACTTACCGTTATTATAATTATAAGTAATATAGTTATCCGGGTCATTCATTAACGAATCAGGATTAAATATGTAAACTCCGGCACTGGTGCCCACCCATATCCATCCATTATTGTCTTCCTGTATCACACGAATCTGGCGCTGGCTATAAAAATTGTTCAAAAACCGCTTGAATACATACTTATCCTTTTCCTTCACCGCCAAATTCAATCCACCGCCAAAAGTACCTATCCACATTCTATTCTTCCGGTCCCGGTAAAGAGTAAAAATATTATTATTCCCAATAGACAGAGGATCATCCGAGTGATAAGTGTACCATTTCCCGTCAATACTCAATCCGTTTCCACGGCTACCCAACCAAATACTACCATCAGCCCCTTCCTCAACAGCATAAATGTTAGAATCAAAATAACGACTGCTCTCTATCGTTTTCAAATGAGGGTCATAAATATACAACCCTCCACGACGGGTCCCCAGCCAAATCTTATCATCAGGCATACGGTTGATCATACGCACGGTATTTGAACGGTCTGATAAAGTTTCATCTTCAGGAAAAACACGCTCAGCTCCTTCATTCAAGACCGAAAGACGAGAAATACCCGTATATTCCGAACTGACCCAAATACCACCGGCTCGATCCTCCATAATATATTGCAAGAAATTTGAAGTGATATGACTGAATCCATTAATATTGGATTCGAAATGCTGCAATTCATCAGTTGCCAAATCATAAGCAAACAAACCGTTACCATAAGTGGAAATCCAAACAATATCACGAGAATCATGAACGATGTGGTAACGTTCTTCATCTATATAATTTACTTTATCAGCCGGAATCAGTTGGAAAGACTTGACAAATCTGGTCTTGGCGTTGACATACCATACCTTACCTGTATGATTATAAATCCAGAAATTCCCCCGGTTGTCAATCTGAACTTGTCCTCTTGCTATATTCAGTTCCGTATCCCGGCTCACCTGATGAGTTCTCAAATTAAAGACATAACTGCCATCTTCCGTAAAAACGATCCAATCGTTTTGCAAGCGCATGGTACTATATACTTTACTACCTTCACCTAAACGGGTAACAATACGGCTATCCTCTCCTTCTCTCTTCAACGAAATTGTTCCTGTTCCCGAAAGAAAAAAAACATCTTTACCAAAAGACATCATCTTGGAGGCATCATGATTTTCTTCCACCAATACTGCCTTGTCCCCTACCACTTGAGCTATACCGTCATGGCTACCAATCCATACTCTTCCTTGCTCATCCTCAGATATATAAGTAACATTATTAGAAGGGAGATTATTATTTTCTTTCTTGAAAACCACAGATGTAAATTCACCATTCATATAAGTCACTTTACGACACCCGTTTCCATCCTGCCACAACCAGACATTACCTTCACGGTCAGTCATCTTGTAGCTATACAGTTGTTCATATTCCCCACAACCGGTAAAATCAACAAAGCAATCTTTCTTCAGATCATAACAACTAAACAACTCGGCAGAAGTCGCAATCCATAAGAAACCATTTTTATCTTCTTCCAAATCGCGAATCCGATGGTCTATCAACGAAATTTTATTTCCACCCTCAGGACGATAAGTCACAAACGAATTCCCGTCATAACGACTAAGTCCATTCAGCGTTCCCATCCAAATAAAACCTTTGCTATCCTGATATATATACCGAATTGAGTTATTGGCGACCCCATCTCCCGTAGTCATATGAGTAGAACGCACCTCGACTGATGCGGCAATACTCTGACTGAAAAGAATAAAGAATGCCCATAGAGCATAGATGTGTTTTTTCATATCATTTATCACAGTGTTTTTGTCATCCGAATATATAAAAATGAGATAAGTTATTGATTGTCAGAATTGGAATCTGACCGCACATCGTAATAGGTTACGAATTAGTTATATACAGAATGTTTTGGATTTCTGTGCGTTGCATAGCTTCAAATAACTCTTTATGCAAAGGTAGCGCAAAAATCCGATATACCAAAAGATATTCTATCTAAAATGAGAAGATAAAAATTCATTCTTCATTGGTATAAAAGCCCTTGTTTCTGTCTGAATACCATTCCCTATAAATAGGCAACCATATTCATCCTATGGCATAGCCGCAGAACAATCCCCTGTCCGCAGTGAACAATCACTTTGCAGACAGGGGATATTTCTTTTTCCGGCTATGCGAAGCAGTAGCTTTTATGTTTGTTTGTCTTCTTTTTGAAACCATAGTGGTTGCCCACTATGGTAAGACTAAGATTAATTTCTCAATCTGCCTCTTTAATTGTGCATCCTCCACAATATGCTGATTCTAAACCGCCGGGACAGTCATTTTCGTTCTCAGCGGCAAAGGTAATTCCGGGTTCTTCACGGACAAACAAGGTCGAGCCGCAAGCGGTTATGGGAAAAATCTTCCTGCTGCACTTCGTTTGAGAGTATTTTTCCCATAAACCTTGTTTGTCCTAAACCCTGCACCTTTTGAAAGCCCCTGAAACGAAAACGACCGACCCGACGGAAAGACGCATAAAAAAAATGTCGGATTCACAAGAGGCAGATAAAAAATGAAACTCAACTCCCTCACCTCAAGAATCCGCATAAACTTAAAAAAACAACAGCGATGAAGACAAGGTATAAAATAGCAGTTTTGGCACTCGTTGCCGTAGCAGGTTCAGCACTTTTAGGTGGTAGTTTTTGGTGGTGGTTAGTAGGAATAGCAGCAGGCAAATTCGTTATCCGCTTGCTTTTTACCATAGCGTTGGCAATAGTCATTTACTGCCTTGTATATGCCGCAATCATCGGTGGAATACTTTGGATATTAATCGGATAAAACAGATAGAATATGAACACATCACCTATTGCAGTCAAGTTTGTGAGTTGGGACATTCCTGCTCTTGAAACATTGGAAAACAGCAAAGTCTATGCCCTTCGGGTGAAACTGAACAATGGCGGAACAATGGATAGAGCCGAAAAGAATTGGTTAGCAGAGAACGTAAGAAGCAACAGCTATTTCAGAACGGCAGTACCCTTACAAGGTTATCGGTTTGACTTTTCAGACGTGCTTCACAAATACCTTGTCAACCAATACGGCAGTTGGCAGGAGTATCACGCACCCGACAAGACAAGTCTGAAAGCCGCCATTTACGGCAGAATCAATCAAATAGTAGAAATCAAATAATTACAGTACCATGAAAGAAGAATTAATGTTTTGCCATTTAGGTAACGGAGTAACAGTATGCGACAAACAGCGAAGAAAGTACGGGGATTATATGAAAGTGGCGCATATCTCATATAACCGCAAAATCCGATACTATGAGCCGTTAAGCGATGCAGCAATGGAACGGATAGAAAACTTTGCCAAGAATGATAACATGACGGTCAGTGTTACCCAGCCTTATCCCGTATTAGAACCAATTATCAACAAATAGTAACCATAGGGCAGGTTTACGCCTGCCCGAAATACATAGCAACATGAAAGTATCAACCCATTTCCAAACAGAAATACAGAGTTATTTAGAACAACGTGCCGAGTATGACGATTTGTTCGCCCGTTCCTACCGTAACCCATTGAAGAATATTGAAGACTGCATTACTTTCATTCTGAACGAGGTGCAGAAAAGCGGTTGCAACGGTTTTGCCGATGACGAGATTTTCGGCATGGCGGTACACTATTATGATGAAGCGGACGTCGAAATCGGCAAGCCTATCGACTGCAAAGTAGTAGTCAATCATGCGGTGGAACTGACCGAAGAAGAGAAAGCGGAAGCACGTAAGGAAGCTATCAAACGAGCCGAAAGCGAGGCTTACAGCAGAATGACGAAGCGCAAGACCACCCCCAAGAAAGAGAACAGCAACAACGGACAAATGACACTTTTATTCTAATGATTATGAAACCGAGAACGAAAATACAGAAAGAGGTTGCCGCATTAAGCAAGCGATTACCGAAAATTAGTGAAGCGCAAAAGAAGTATGCTTTCCTGCACAGTTTTGAACACGTCGGGCGCAGGTCTGCCAAAGGCATTATCACCTGCACCGAGTGCGGACACCAATGGCAGGGGAACGGTGAGTTAGCAGATACGCTTTGCGGTTGTACCTGCCCACATTGCGGAATGGAACTGAAAGTCCATACCACCCGAAAACGGGTATTCAAAGAAATTGAATATTTCTCCATGATTACCACCTGCAAAGGCTATCAAGTGATACGTTTCTTTTTCGCAAAGGCATATTATAAGGTCGGACAGCCTGCCGAATATTCCATTTACGAAGTGGCACAACGTTGGATTGCCCCCAACGGCAAATTTGAGACGATAGCCCGATTGAGAGGGATAGCTTTCATCTATTACGATTTGTGGCAGGAAAGCAGTCCAATGGAAATCCGCAGGAACCACCATGTGTATGACATAAATCCCGTATGCACTTATCCGCGAATAAGGGTAATTCCCGAACTCAAGCGTAACGGCTTCAAAGGTGATTTTCACAATCTCCAACCGTTTGACCTGTTTTGTGAACTGTTGAAGAACAACCAAGCGGAAACGCTGATGAAGACGGGACAATACAACCTGCTAAGTTATTTCATACACCATCCGTCCAAAAGTATCTCCACCTATTGGAATGCCATCCGCATAGCAACCCGTAACGGCTACATGGTAGGCGATGCAGGTATATGGTGCGATTATATTGACCTGCTCCGCTACTTCGGTAAGGACACGAACAACCCGAAATACGTTTGCCCTGCCGACTTGAAAACCGAACATGACCGCCTTGTACAGAAGAAGACGGAACGTTTGGAACGTGAACGGATTGAAGAACAGAAGCACAAGGCATTGGAAAATGAACAGCGTTTCCAAGAACTCAAAGGCAAGTTTTTTGGCATTGTCTTTACGGACGGTACAATCCAAGTACGGGTGTTGGAAAGCGTTTTGGAATTTTTGGAAGAGGGAACAACCATGCACCATTGCGTGTATTCCAACGAATACTACCTCAAACCCGACAGCCTTATACTTTCCGCCTGCATAGACGGGAAACGGGTAGAAACGATAGAAGTGTCGCTCAAAACGCTGAAAGTCCTGCAAAGTCGTGGGGTATGCAATAAGAACACCGAATACCACGAACGCATTATTGAACTTGTAAATAAGAATAAACGCCTTATCCGCAAACGGATGGCTGCATAATCATAAAACAGATAAGAAGAATATGGAAACAGCATATAAAACGGTAATAGTAACATTCGGTGAAAGCATCGAGGAACTGAACGGCATATTCGATACTCCCCAAACATGGGGAGCATCCACCCTCAAAGAATGGATAGACTGCTATGAAACCACGCGATTCACGCAAGTTGGCGAGAATAGGGCGGTAATCACTTCCGAATACAATATGCCATTCGTTATCGGGTGGTTACAGCGACATACAACGATGACAATACAAAAGGAGGAATAAGCCATGTACACATTATTCATCGGTTTTCGGAAGATAGACGTATTCCCAAGTATTTGGGAAGCCAAGAAATTCGCATCAGAGAGTAATTTAACAGGAGTTTTCACCCTTTTGGGTGAAAACTACCGTGACAGTTGGTATAAATTCAATAAGTAAGAAACATGAAATCATCAAACAAAAACGAAGTATCTATCAGCCAAGCAAGGCAAAAGAAGTGCTGCTATTATAAGAAAATTGTAAAAAGGCATTTGAACGATATAAAAGAGAGCATCAAATCCTCAAAGAACAACATGGAAGAAGATTTTTACAAAGGTCGTTATGCCGTACAATTAAGCGTCTATGCAAGAGCGTTGAATGTGCAAGAAAAATATTTGGAGAGGTTTATTTAATCACAATAACGAATAGAATAATTAAAATATAGCTTATGAAATCATTGAACAGCAACGGAGTATCCACCTGCGTGGCAGGACAAGAAAACTATGTGTATTTCAACCTAATGCCCCGATTGCGCAGGAAAAGCAGGTATTGTCAATACGATTACCGCCATGAAGAAGACGGTGAGTTATTCTCAACAGTTGCCCCTACATTGGAAATATGCAGGCAGCGCAGGGATGAATGGTTAAAGAACAAGGAGGGCAAGTAAGGGGCAAGAGTACGGGCGGTGGAAAACCGCCCGGAGCTACTTTTGACAGTGAGCAAAGCGGCACAAAAGTAGCCAAAAAGCCCTCGTGAAACCCTCTGAATTTTCAGAGGGTTGTTTTTTATGTCGTTATTATTGGCTGGTGAAACGGCAAATTCTTATCTTCGCACCAACAACGATTTACAGGACAATAACATACGGAACTTCATGGCAGTAAAGAAAGCAATATTAGAGAAATGGATGGTGGCGCAGAAGAAGCACCGCTTATCGGACAGGCATGTGCAAATGGGACGTGAACTCGGCTTAAATCCCGACAAGTTAGGGAAAATAGACAACCACAAGCAAGAAACATGGAAAGCCCCTTTGCCTCAATTCATTGAAAAAATCTACTTCAAACGCTTCAAGAAAGAAGCCCCCGAAACTGTCAAGCCACTGAAAGAAATCATTGCGGAGCAGGAGAAGAAGAAAAAGGAGCAAAAGAAAGCCAAAGACGAACGTCAGAAACTCCGTGATGAAACGGCTGTAAATCCCATAGTGGACGAACCGGACATTTCAAAGCCGCTCTCCCTGTCTGCCAAACTCAAACTGATGGATGAGAAGCCCAAAGTAAAAGTCAAGTTAGAGGGAGGGGAAAGCCCCGGTTCCATTCTTTCAAAGGAGGCTCACATCTTTGATGAAGCATTTGCTTTCTATGAAAAAGAAAGTGTTACGCTTGCCGAGTTGGGATTTATCCTAAAAAAGATACATCCCCGATACAAACCACGCCGTTATGGATGCAAGACATTAAGAGCGATTTATGAGAAGCTGGATAAATACGAGATTTTAGAAGAAGCAAACGGACTTGCTGTGCGCAGGAAACTTTGTGATGAAGCGGATAAGAACCCCGTAGCGGACGAATAAAAGCCCTCCATCGTATCACGATGAAGGGTTAATTGTATTTTGAGACAAGCATTATTCTGTAAGTATATCCGCATCCGCCTCCAGCCCGTTGGTGAGAGTGACATAGAGCCTGTCGTCCCGTTGTTCCACCCGTTCAATATTCTCAAAAGGTACTATGATGGGTTTTTCGCCATATAGGTAGCACAACAGAATCCCTTCCTTGCAATAGCAGAAGCCATCTATATTGTTATAGGGTTGTAATGCCTGTTTTGCGGGGCTGTCATTTGCAAAATAGTCTGTCAGGAGTGCATGGAGATTGATGGTAGGCATACCGCCTTTTTTAGCACGCTCAAAAATTCGCATGGCGTCTTTATCATGGTGTTCGCAGTAACAAATCAGTCGGGAACTGTTTGCCAGCAGATATTCATCCGGCTGCATTTCAGAGTCGGGCTGAACGGTCACTAACTCAATATCCGCCTTTTCTTTTTGAAACCTCCGCACAGCATCGGCAGCTATCGTTTCAAAACCGTCCGACATACCGCAGAGGAATGTTTTGAAACCTTGTTGGTAGAGCGAAGCAACCAACAAATAAGTTTCTGTGAACAGTACATTGAGCAGGTTGGTATCATTCTTACCCGATAAAATCTCCGCTGTGTGGCTGCCTGCAATGGCTACCGTTTTTTCTTTGATGATTTCCATTTTATAATTGGTTTTTAATGTGAGATGTAATCTTGCGGAGAATCCGTCTTCGGATAAAAAAGAAGCACGGCACTCAACAAGTTCTCTTCTCTGGTACGACCAAGCACCGCGCAGTCAAACAAGTCAAGCCCGTGCTATGTGGATATAGCACTGACCCTCCTTGTTTATTTTGACTGCTATAAATTGGTCGTTTCGAGAAGACAAATAAACAATTAGTGTTCAATATGTATATGTAAAATCCTTATGTATTACCTCATAGGCTATTGCATTTTAATGTTCTGAGAGCAAAGTTAATGAATAGTTTCCAATTACAAAGAGTATATGGCTTGATTTTACTGCATTTACCTTTACCGCCAACTTGTTATGAAGCAAAAAAGCCAATCCTAACATAGTAGAATTGACTTTTTACATTTGATTTTAGAGAATGAACATCATTCCATTTCTTCACCCCACAATTCCTTGTCCGTCGGGGCATTCCTTACTTCATACCCGCTTCATATCAAATAAATGAGCAGGGTTACACCGTACCCAATCAACCACCCGGTCATGATGATGCTTCCTCATTTTCCTTATCCGAATCATTCTGAAACGAGAAACTCAAATCAAACCTTTGCCCGAAGTTGTCATAGACAGTCAAGTCTATGGCTTGCTGGTCTGTACTTTCAGAAGTGTAGTAGAGCCGAAACGTTTCTCTTTTCAACGGGTAGAAATCATTGGGAGCAAACACGGTTCCGTCATCCATCCGCAAAGTACCTTTGCCGTCCGGTTGGAAATAGGAAATGAAAAACTCCGTTTCCCGGTAGTTTCCCGACTTGTGCAGTTGGAGGCGTATTTCAGCCGTTTCACCCTGTTTGATACGTTTCTGCACAGGCATAGTTGATAGTGAAAACTCATAGGCTTGCTGCACTTCTATCTTGTCATCGCAGGAGGTAAGGAACAATCCGGTCAATACCACCGCCAACATGGTTATAATCTTTATTTTCATGGTTGCAATCAGTTTATTATGAATTTTATTCCCGCCCCGAAAGTCAGGTGAAAGTGTCCGATGGAACTGCCCCAAAGTGCCCGTTCCCGTGCGTTAAGCAGCACCACCACACGATCGGACAGGTATGTTTCCAATTCCAATGTTACCGCACCGCCATAGATGAATGAATCCTCATTGCGGAGCGTCGCTCCGTCAGGTAGTAACTTATCCCCCCACCGGCTCGTTTCATATCCGGCAAGAGCCGAACCGCCCAAAGAGAGGAAGAACGTTTTGGAAGCATCGGACAAGACTTTCAGATAGTAACCGCCCTCCGCCGTAAACTGCGCTTTGGGGATATACAAATCCTTATACTCGTATTGTTTGTTGAGATACTCCGCCCCGAATACCCAGCGGTTCCCGCTCTTCGTATAAGTGGACAGCCCGATGCCGAGATAATAGTTTACAGGTTTCTGCACCCCGTCCACGAAACCGCCTTTCAATTCCACGCCACACATACCCGGCAGGCAGCGTTGGGCGTTTGCCTGCCCCGTAAGGGCAAGCAACGCTACAACTACAAATAGATACTTCTTCATCTTACTTCACTTTCAGTTCGTTAATCACCCTTGCACGCACGATGTCCTCGTTCTCAATTACGAAGGACTGGTGGCGACCACCGGATTTCTCGTGCAATTCCACAACCACCTGCTTGTCTTCGGGAATGGTGAACTTCTCCATCGTAAAGATGGTGCGCTCGTCCTTGTTGCCTGCCACACGGGTGGCGTAGTTATAGGCACGGAGCGGAAAAATCACCTGTTCCTGAATGGCAGTTCTTTTGGCGACCTTCTTATCCACGATTTTGAACGAGATAAAATCCACATCGAACGGCACGTTGGACGAGTTCTTAATCTGCGTATGGAAATACAGCAGCCCGTTGTGCGTGTACATCCCACGGAGCAGGTATTGGATGCCGAAAGACTTCGCCCCGATATGCTTGATTTCACGCTTGTTGTTCTTGTGGATGGACTTCATAATCAGATGCACCAGCTTGGGCGATTCGCTGCCCAACTCCTGCAAATAGATGTCGAGGGCGTTGTTCGGGCGGTTCACCGTACTGCCGTCATGAATAAAGTCTTTCATTTCCACGTTCAAGAGCAGCGGTTCGTCCGCATACTTCACGTTGAAGGTGTAGAACGAGCCGCTTTCGGTGATTACCGAAAGGTTGGTTTCCGAACGGAAATTCTTCACCGTCGCCTTTATGCGGATAACGTTCTCAGCCCCGTCCGCCTTGCCTGCTATCAGGTTGGCCGAACCCAAATCCACGTAGCGGACTGCGGAGGGGAAAATGACGTGTACCGTCTTGTCATACGTCACTTCCAGACCGTAGGGCGGTATCATCCGGTCAAAGGTCAGTTTCTTGGTCAGCCCCCCGTAGTTGTCCCCCGACATTTCCTGCGGATAAGTGTCCGCTTGGAAGGTTACAACCTCTTTTTCCGGCTGTTCCGCATTTTGTGCGTTCGCACCCATTACGCCCAGCATCAGGGCGATAGCTACAATTACTTTTTTCATTTTACTTTGGATTTTAGTGGTGGGGTCGCAACGGCGACTCCGAGTTAATTTATTGTTTCTTTTGGTAAAGCATCAGATTATATCCTGCCTTGAGATGCACCTTTACCGTGCGCATCTTCTTGGCTATGTATTGCGATGTGCCCTGTATCGCCCCTTTGCCGAGGTCGGTCAGCAGTTGGTCGCCCGCGCTCTGTTGGTTCAGGTTGATGGTCGTTCCGAGATTACCGCCCAGATTGGCGGCTATCTCCTTTATCGCGTCTATCTCCATCGAGCCGGGAATGAAGATGCCTTCCTGCCCGTCGCTGTCGATGACCGTCAGTTCCACCGGAATAATCAGCCCCCTGTATTCCAGCGAGGTAATGGAAATACCGAGCCTCTCGCCTGCAATCTTGCCTGCCCCCGTGACTAAGGCGTTCTTCGGAATAACCGTTTCACCCGCCCGTATCGGTTCCAATAGCCGCAACCGTACCGCCTGCCCGTCCGTGATGGTCTGGTTGTCGTGGATGCACGCCCGGATGGTGTTCTTTTCCGTCTGCCCTGCCGTGCCTACCGCCGTATGAAAACCGAGGTTCCGCTCTTGCGAATATTCGGCAATGAATACCGAATCGCTCATCGGCTGTGCCAGCCCCGACACGACCTGTTCCCGCACTTCCCCAATGGGGTTCATCTGCGCTTTGCCGTTCCTGTACGCTTCAGGCTGCTTGGTTTCAGCGGAAACGGTCGAGGTAGTTCCCGGCTGTCCGGTGAACGGCTGTCCCTGATTCTGCGGCATATACTTTGCCGCCAATTGGTAGGACTTTTCAAGCAACGCTAACTGTTCGTCCGCCGTTTCTTTCTCCGTCTGCCGGTTATACGCCATCTCCCGGAGTTCCTCCAGCTCCTTGCGCATCTCTTCCTTTTCGGGATCTTCTTTGGGCTGCTCGTAAAAATTGCCGAGCGTGCGGTTCATGTCCCGGTAGGCGTTCGCCGAGGCGTGGATGGTTTCACGCGGTCTTTCACTGCCGCCACCGCTGCCGTAGCCGCTTTTCGGTTTGGTTTCCGGCTCATCGAATACAGGCATCTCATCCGTTTCCTCCTCACCCGTACCGAACATCGAGGCCAAACTCTGCATCTGGTTCCGGCGTTCCGCCTGCCTGCTGTCCAGCATTTCCTGTTCGTAGGCAGCCTGTTTGTCATCCAGCAGTTTGCTGTCTGCCGGCGCAGGCATATCGGTGTTGAAACCAACCGTTTCCTGCTCTTTCTCCTTTTCGGAAGGTGAGAATATCAGCCACATCACCGCCAGGAAGATGATAACCATGAGCGGATAGATGATGAATTTTTTCTGTTTCTGCCGCTGCTCTTCGGTCAGCTCCTTTTTGGGCTTGTCCGGCTCTTTGGGCGGCTTCACCTCATTCCTGTTCTCTTGCGATTGTTCCATTGTCATTGAATTTTAATTGGTTGTTAATACTGTCTTTCCGTTGCAGTTCGAGCAGCCGGATATGTTCTATCTCAATACATCGCCCCTCGTTTTTGCCGATGTTGTAAATCCCCGAAACGAAGATGTACACCGATGCGATACTGAAGAAGAGGAACATGGTCAGTATGACCGCCAGCCGTTTCCCAGGCGTTATCCGCCCGCACAGGCGGCGCAGACTGTCGTCTGCCCAATCCTGTATCCTGTTCATGCACCTGCCAATCATCTTTTCTGCACTTTGATGTCCCTGTTCTCGATAATCTCGAAGGCTTCGATGATGAAGCCGTGCGGGTTGTTGTCCGAACGGACAGAGTTCAACAGGTTGCAGCGTGTCACCAGACTGCGCTCCGTCACGTTGCTCTCACGGATAATCATCTGCCGGGCGTAGGTGCTTATCTTGTAAGGGTACGTGTCGAAATTGCACACCACGCTGTCCACCTGTACCACCTGATTGACGTTGCCGGAGATTATACGATTGTAGTACCCCTTTTCGGCGAAGTCGGTGTAATAGTTGAACGCGCTCCTGTCAGCCAATAGCAACGCCCGTTTGATGTTCCCCTCAATCGCGCTCTTGTCGGGCGAAAGGGTGAAGAACAGTTCGTGAAAACGCTTCACGTGTTCGCGTGCCTCCACCGGGCGGTTCTGCGACAAATCCTGCGAAAGCGCGAGCATCAGCGATTTGCCGCCGTCCAGCACGTAAATCTTCTGCCGCTGCGCCTCGGCAAAGGAGTAGGAACTCCATACGGAGTAACCCGTTATTGCCAGACAGACCACCAGAAAGATGATGCTGAACAGGCGTATCTGCCTGAAACTTGTTTCGATGTTCTTTAAACTTTTAAATTCCATTGTCTTACTTTTAAATTGATTGTTTACTTTCCTCTTATCATACGTCCTGCCGCGCCTGCCACTTTTTTCGCGCCGTTGACCGCACCCCGTCCCATGTTTCCGGCTGCTGTCCCGGCACGTCCCGCCAGATTGCCCGCCACCGCTCCGGCGGCTGCACCTGCCATGCCTCCCGTACGTCCGGCTATCTGGTTAATCGGTCGGGCTGCACTGCCCATTCCCCCGGCTTGTATAATCCAGCCTGCCACGGTGGGGATGGTGAAATATCCGAGTATGCCGATAATCATGAATACGATGTAAACCCCGTTGGATGAGTCGATGGAGAAATTCGGGTTGTTCTGCATCTCCGAGATGTCGTTTTCGAGCATCAATACCTGTATCTTCGCCAGTACGCTGCTGAACAAGTCCGACACGGGCAGCCACAGGTAAATCTGTATGTAGCGGCACATCCACTGCGTGAGCGTGCTTTGGAACCCGTCCCACACGGAAATGGCGAAGGCTATCGGCCCCAGGATGGCGAGTACAATCAGGAAGAACGTCCGTAGCGTGTCTATCAGCAGGGCGGCGGCAGCGAACAGCAGTTCCAGCACCTCCCGCATGAAATCCCGCACGTTCTTTTTCAGGTTGTACATGCTCCTTTCGATGTACATGCCGCCCATCGTGGCGATGTCCTTCGCTCCCCATCCGAGTTCCTCTATCTGCTTGTCGAACTCCTCGTTGCTCACTAAATAGGCGGTTTCGGGATTGCGCATCATGGATTCATATTCCAGCTTGTCTTTCAACTCGCGATACTTGTTCATGTCCATCGTCTGGGTTTCCAGCATCCCGTGCGTGCCCTGTACGATGGGGCTTAATATGCTGTTAATCGTACCCAGCACGAGCGTGGGAAAGAACATGATGCAGATGCCGATGGCAAAGGGACGCAACAATGGGTACACGTCTATCGGTTCGGCTCTTGCCAGGGACTGCCACACCCGGATGGCGACGTATATCAACGCCCCCAATCCCGCAATCCCTTTTGCCACCCCTGCCATGTTGGAGCAGAGGGGCATCATCTCCACATACAGATTCTTCAGAATCTCGTGGAGGTTACTGAAATCGACTGCCAGCAACATCATGGCTTACCAATATCTGTCGTTGGCATCCCCGTAAAGAGCCAGCACACGATTCGTATCCCCTTTTTTCTTGGCACGCAGATAGCTCACCGCAATGTTCTTGTTGGTATAGTAGCCCACCAGATTGCGGTATCGCTTCACTGAATTGTAGCACCTGTCTACAACGTCCATGCGCTCCTTGTCGCTTAATGAAAGGGTAGTGATGTTCACCACTCCTTTCATTTCCTGAAGCACGTCGTTGCTCTCTTCCAGCAGTTTGGTATATCCAAAGGCAATGGCTCCGAGTTCCTCTACCGTATAATTCTCATCGCGCATCATCTTCTGAAAGCTCACGACATATACGTCGGAAATTTCACCTATCATCAAGATGGTTTTCTGCACCTTTCGGGCATCTTTCACCAGATTGTTCACGGATTTTAGTGCATCGTAGTATTTTTTACTCTGCTCGTAAATCTTTACAGTCTCCTGAAAATTCTTTATCATGTTGGAAGCCGTCGAAGAGGTCTGGATAATCTGTTTGGTCGTATTCACGATACCTTGTGCCAGATTGGTCGGGTCAGTCACTACCCATTGGGCGTTTGCCCTGCCTGCCAGAAGCAGGCACAGGCTGAAAATCATGATTATTTTCGTTCTCATTTCTTTCGTTACTTTATTAAATGATTTATTACTGTTGTTTCTCACTTGCCCTCATGTAATCGCCGTTCGGCGAGAAGGTCAAAATGTCCGTCACCTCGTTGTAGGCGATGTCAATCCGGTAGCCCGCGTTGATAAAGAGGTTGCCGTTTTCCTCCACCAGCAGGAAGGTTTCCGGTTTCAGCTTGCGGCTGACACCCGATTTTTTGAAGACGGTCACTTTGTACCGTTCCCCTTCCTTGAATATCAGCACGTCGGGTTTTCTGCCCACGCTTACCCAATTACCGCACAACTTGCCCAAATCGGTATCTTTCACCTCGCCGCAGGCGGCAAGCAATAGCGAGGAAAGGGCAAGGGCATAGCCTGCCAGCTCGATGAGCCGGTTCTTTGAAATTACTGTCATGTCACTTGATTTTTTTAGTTCTTACTTCTTTTTCTTTCCGCAAGCTGCTTGATTGCCAGCTCTATATCGCCCAATTCATCGGCAAGGGCGAGTACCTCCATTTTCTCCGTTTCCTCCGTCGAAAACGTCAGGTACTCTTCAACCGATACTTCGGTGGCATATACCGCCGATTGGGTTCCGCCCAAACCGATCCACACCTCTTTATAGAGCCGTGACGGATTGTTCGCCATGTTGATGGAGAGTATCTGCCCCCGTTCCTTGTCCGTCAGACCGAGCAGGTTCTGGATGCTGTCGAACTTGTTCATGTATTTCCGTTGGTCGAGCAGGATTTTGCAATCGGAGTTGTTGATAATCGCCTCTTTCACCACCGGAGAACTGATAATATCGTCCACCTCCTGCGTCACGACGATGGCTTCACCAAAATACTTGCGGACGGTTTTGTACAAGTATTTCAAATACTCGCTCATACTCGGAGAGGATAGGGCCTTCCAAGCCTCCTCCACAATTATTTGCTTTCTGATGCCCTTTAAACGCCTCATTTTGTTGATGAAAGCCTCCATAATAATGATGGTCACAACCGGGAAAAGTTCTTTATTCTCCTTGATGGCGTCAATTTCGAAGACAATAAACCGTTTGTTTAGCAGGTCGATGTTCTTGTCCGAATTGAGCAGGAAGTCGAAACGTCCGCCCCGATAATACTGGCGCAATGTGGTGAGGAAATTATCAATGTTGAAATCATCCTTGCTCACTTTGATGGCTCGCTCTTCCAGCTCCGTGCGGTAATCGTCCCGCATGAACTCGTAGAACGTGTTGAAGTTCGGGATGATACTCCGGTCAGCCTTGATTCGGTCGATGTACGCCGTCACCGCACTGCCCAATTCACCCGACTCCGTTTTCGTAATCTTGTCATCCTCACTTTTCCACAAAGTCAGCAGCAAGGTTTTGATGCTGTCCTTCTTCTCCACGTCGAACACAAAATCATCCGTGTAGAACGGGTTGAAGCTGATAGGATTTTCTTCGGTGTACGTGAAGTAAATCCCGTCCTCCCCTTTGGTCTTCTTGTTTATCATCTCGCAAAGCCCCTGATAGGAGTTACCCGTATCCACCAGAACGACGTGTGTGCCCTGCTCGTAATATTGGCGTACCATGTGGTTCATAAAGAACGACTTTCCGCTACCGCTGGGCCCCAACACGAATTTGTTTCGGTTGGTCGTGATTCCCTTTTTCATCGGCAGGTCGGAAATATCCACGTGCAGGGGTTTTCCCGTGAGCCTGTCCACCATCTTGATGCCGAAAGGCGATGGGGAGTTCTTGTAGTTCGTTTCCTCCGCGAAGAAACAGACCGCCTGTTCGATGAAGGTATAGAAGGATTCCTCCGCCGGAAAATCGGCTGCATTGCCCGGAATACCCGCCCAGAACAAGGTCGGCGTGTCCACCGTGTTGTGACGGGGCTTGCACTCCATGAGTGCCAACTGGCTGCCCACCTCGTTCTTAATCCGTTTCAGTTCCTCCCGGTCGTCGCTCCACGCCATCACGTTGCAATGGCAGCGGACGGAAGTCAGCCCGAAACTGTGGGCTTCGTTCAGGTACTCGTCAATCCACTCCTTGTTGATTTGGTTCGAGCGGCTATACCGGGAAAGCGAGTGCATATTCTTCGCCATCTTCTCGAATTTTTGCAGGTTGGCGGCACTGTCGTCAATGAACACGTACTGATTCAGTATGTGGTTGCACGGCAGCAGCAGTCCGACAGGTGAGGCAAACGACAAACGGCAGTCGCTCCGGTCGGTGGACAGTTTCTCATACCGTATATCCGTTGTCACGTTGCCCGGCAAGTCCTCCACGTCCGAAAGGGTGTGCAGGCAAAGGATATTGTCGCCGATTCTCATCTCGTCTGCACCCAGCGATATGTCTTTGAGTGTGGTGGTGTCCGTCTGCGAGAGCGAGAAGTATTTCTCCACGATACCCGCCGTTTGTCCCGTCCCGACGATTTCATCCGTCGTTAATCGGTGGAGCCTGATAAATCCGCTCTCGTTCATGATAGAGGTGAACTGCCCGACCGCTTCGATGAACTTCACCATCGCCTGCCTGTCCTTGATTTCCTTCGGGACGATGAACCCACGGCACAGCGAATTGAAATTGCTTTGCGTGCGGCTGCGCTCTTTGGTCGTCTTGGTCAGGAACAGGTAACAGGTATGGTTCAGGAAAGGTCGCTCGTTGAAATGCCGTTCAAACGAACGGGAAAGGAAACTGATGTCCTCCCTGTCCGTGTCCGGCTTGTAGCTCTCGCGGATGAAAATGTCCTGCTTGTGGACTATCGAGTAATCCGGCAGCACCTTCATCGCCTTGACCCAGGCCGAGTGTATCGCTTCGTATTCCGTTGAAGTCACGGTATAGAGTTCGGGCAGTTCCACCCGGAAGGCTACCGTGACGTCTGCATCCTTCGATACGATGACATCGTTTTCAACCGAGAGCAAGGGGAACTTGCTCTCTAAGGTTGTTGCTTTCAGTGTATTTCTCATCTTGTTCTTCCTATTATATAATGTATAGAGAATTAAGAAGGTCTGCGACCTCTTTTGAATAGCCGGGGGATTTTACGCCGGTTGATGATGTACTTCGGATGGCTGCCACGGGCTTGCATTTTCATCAGCCCGTGTTCGCCGTACTTGGCGTTCAGGGCGAAGGTCTGCCACACCAGAACCGATGCGGCGACCAGCCCGAACCCGATGCAGAACCATTGGTTCACACCCGACAGGTACATTATCACAAAGAGTATGAAGAGAGCCAGCAGTCCGCCCACGAAAATGAACAGGTACTGCGCTTTCAGCCCCTTGAACTCAACCGACGCCCCAATCCCCCTGTTGATTGGAAACTCTGCCATACCTTATATTATAAGAAGAATGAGCGGAGAATGGTGGCGGCTACGATCAGGAAGATACACGCGCCGAACCAGCTTGCAGCGGTCTTGCTCGTATCGGGATCGCCCGAAGAAAACTTCCCATACACCTTCACGCCTCCGATGAGCCCCACGACTGCGCCGATGGCGTAAATCAATTTGGTCACCGGGTCGAAATAACTCGTCACCATCGAAGTGGCTTCCGTGATACCCGCCATGCCGTTCCCTTGTGCCATAGCGGAGGATGCAGCCATCAGAAGGGCTGCCGAAAAAAGAATCTGTTTCTTTGTCATAAATACTTTTTTTGATTGTGCCGCAGGAGGTGGATAAGCTCCCGCGACGGTTGATACTGTTTTTTACTTTTTGGATTTTAGTGGCGGCACTCCGCTTATCCGTACTCTTTCTGTTTCATTGTCCGTTACTGTTTTTAATTGTTATACAAAGTCCCGGATGTCGAACCCGCTGATGTCCGCAGGCATTTCCACTCCGGTTTTATTTCGGGGATGGACTACATTTCCAATCGCCTTTCCCTCCCCAGAGATAGTCTTACCGGAAATTTCATCCATTAACCCCGTTATTCGTTTCGCCCTTTCAGCGTTACTTCCAATCATCTTGTTGAAAAGTTCGTTGCCTTCCATTTCGGAGAACACCTGTCCGGCACGCTTGCGCTCTTCCGCTGTCGCTGCCGGGTTGTCGGCTACCTTCACCGCTTCCCCGATTTCCTCGAAGCTGGCTCCGGTGGCATATCGCCTGACCGTTGTTCGCTTTTCCTCTTCATCTTCCGCATACTCCACGGGAAGGTCGGTAATACGGATGTCGGTAAAGGCTTCATCCAGCTTGTCATCGGGCAGCCGTGCCGCAGGCGTTTCGTCCTTTCCGTCGGCAAAAGTAACGGCAATATCCGTAACATCCTCACCTTCATCGGGTTTGGCAGCTTGTGGCTCCGGGATGGTCGCTTGTGGCGTTTTCACTTCCATCTTGAACAGGCTTTTGCCGACAATCCCCTCGTCCCGTCGGAGCGACTTTGCGGTCGGTCGCTCCGCTGCCGCAGTAGCGTCTTTCTGCCGTCTTCCCAGCAGGATATAACTCACCAGCCATGCGTTATAGAGCAGCAGCAGGCATATCAGTATTGTTTCCATAGTTTTATACCAAATCATTCATCCGTTCATGATAAAGGGCGTTTATCTCGTCCTTATGTTCATTCAGGTGCTCCAACAATACATTGTCTATATAGCTGCCGATGGTTGATTCACCGTTGGATAGGATATTGACTATTTTAGCAATTTTCTCCTGTATATCCCGGCTGATATAGACACATTTACGTACCTTTATTTCTTTGGAAGCCAAATACTCCATTACTGTCCTTCTTTTATTAATATCCATATTGCTAATTTCTTAAAGGTTTGACAATGGATTATTGTACCCTTTATGTAATTCGCCAATCTCCGCACGATAGTGTTCCAGATGTTCGGCAATGATATTATCTATAATTCCGTAGATTGAAACCTCATTCTTGCCGATAATTCGGGCAATATATTTTATGCACTCGTGATGCTTCAAGCTCACATAAACAAGTTTACCTTCCTTTGCTCTTACATTGGGTTCTTTCAGGAAACGCGCCCGGTAATTGGCTGATAAGCTCTGTGTTTCTTTTGCTTGTGACGAAAGTCTGTTGAAAAAATTCTTCTTGGTTTTCATACGTTTTTATTTTAATGATTAAAAAATTGAATCGTTACGTTCGTTATACAATGCGGTTATATCATCCTGAAAGGTTGCGAAGTGATGCGCCAGCACATTGTCGATGTAGCTGAACAACGACACTTCGTCCTTTGCGATAATCCTTACTATCCGTTGTATCCGCTCATGATAGACTTTGCGCACATAAACCGTTTTCCCGAAGCGGGCGGATATTTCCGCTTCTTTGAGGAATAATTCCTGATAATCGCCGTCCTTTGCTTTCTGTTTCCGGCGGCGGGGTTCTTCAACGGGTTGTTTGGGCGGCATCGGCATTTCTTCCTCTTCCGGCTTTTCTTCTTCCCGCACCTCCGCCGGCTTTTCCGCAGTCGGAGGTGCAGGTTCGTCCTGCCGGAAAGAATTGATGATGAAATTCTCATCAATGGTGTCAATCTTTAGTTTCTTAGCCATAGATTACTGTTTTATGATACCCAGAATTTCTTCTACAAGCGCATCCAGATTACTGCCACGCACCAGCATCTTGTCGGCAGGAAAAATAGTCGAACGGAATACCTGCTTTCGCTCCGTTGCCGCTTCCTTGCGGAAACGCTTGCTGTCCGGCAAGAACGTTTTCATGACGGGGAGTGCCATTTCCGCGCACACCTTTTCATACATGCCATACAGTTCTGTCTTTTCTCGCCCGTCCACCATATTCCACAGCATATACAAGCCCTTGACATTCGTCTTGCCCGTGCTTATCATGTGTTCGTGGATAATGGAGGCGAAGCGGATGGAGCTTTCCATGACGACACGGTCGGCGGCTATGGGGCAGAAGATATAGTCCATCGTGGCTATCGTATTGACGATGCTCGCGTTGTTGATGGTTCCCGGCAGGTCGAAGAATATGAAGTCGAGAGGCTGTCCAGCCCCGACAAGTTTGGCGGCGTTGTCCGGCGCATCCTCCGGTCTGCTGCTTATCACGGGATATGCTTTTTTTTGCAGGCGTTTGAACTGTTCGTAAGCCATCGCCTTGTAATGGTCATCCCCGGTTGCCGATGCCATATCACGGTCGCGCATATCCTTGATACTGTACTGTGGAAAATCACAGTCCACCACTGCTACATTATATCCCTTGACATAATGGAGATAGCTTGCGGTAAGTACCGTCAAAGTCGTTTTGCCTGCCCCGCCTTTCTGCGTGGAGAAAGCTACATAAATTGGTTCATTCATTCTTTCATTCATTTTAATGGTGATACAATCGTTTATTTATTTCTTTGAATATTCCTTTCAACGATGGTTCGTACATCGTAATTTTTATCCGGCTATCCATTCCTACCTATCAACTGCCCAACGTTGTTACCAACCAAAGTTGGGTAATCGTATTTTTGGTTGGAAGCGACATCCGGATGATTAAACATACGGTAGAATTTACATTGCGAAATCGGATGCTTCCTTGCGTTGTCGGTTCGTACATTCATACATGAAACCGAACTTTCCGACATCGGTTTATTCCGATATTTATCCCGCTGTACGTTCAATTCTCCGGCAAATAAACAACGAATATTCTTCACTTGTATCGTTTCTGGGAGCGGTGGCAGCTTGTGGCTTCGGGATGGAAGTTTGTGGCGTTTTCGCATCTAAAAATCAAGCCGTTAAAGGCTGTACTTTTGCCCCCAAGCGATAAGGCTCGTTACCCACATGGCTGCGCAGTGTGATAAGCTCTCTCCAATCCGTCCCCCCGGACGGATTTTTATGTTCACCGGAACATAGCAAGGTGTCTTTTGAGTAACTCAAAAGGCAGCGGGTAACCCGCCGCACCTTGCCCTTGCAGGGAGCCGGGCTGTCCTCCGAAGTCGGACTGCCCCAAACTGCCGTAGGCGTTGAAGAGTGGCTTTTGTCGTGATACCACTAAAATCCACGTTAGATGAAAGAAAAGACAAAGAGAACGGGACGCATCCCGAAGCTGAACCCCAAGACGCACTGCGTGATGGTACGTTTTGATGACGAGGAACACGCCCGTTTCCTCACCATGTACGAGCAGTCGGGCGAGTATGCGAAAGCGATTTTTATCAAAGCCCGTGTGTTCGGGGAGGTATTCAAGGTCATTAAAGTAGATAATTCCTTTCCTGAATACTACGCCGGACTCTCCGACCTGAACGCCCAATTCCGCAGGATCGGAGTGAATTACAACCAAGTTGTAAGAGAACTGAAGAGCCGTTTTTCCGAGAAAAAAGCGATGGCATTGCTTTATAAATTGGAAGAAACCACCCGCCAGCTTGTAGCGGTGAGCCGTGAAATTATAGCATTGACACAGAAATTCGAGCAGGAATGGTTGCGAACATCAATGTAGGAAACTCCCTGTACGGCGCGTTGGCATACAACGGGCAGAAAGTAAACGAGGGCGAAGGCAAGTTACTTGCCTCCAACAAAATCCTTGATAATGGTACGGGAACGGTGGACATTGCCCGTGCCACAGCAGATTTTGAAAGGTATCTTCCTGCCCGCATGCGTACCGAGAAGCCTGTTATCCACATCTCTCTGAATCCGCATCCGGAAGATAAGCTGACCGATACGGAGCTTGCCGACATCGCACGGGAATACATGGATAAAATCGGCTACGGCAATCAGCCCTATATCGTATTTAAGCACGAGGATATCGACCGCCACCACCTGCATATCGTTTCCATACGTGTGGGTAAGGACGGCAAGCGGCTCAACAACGACTACATCCACCGCCGGAGCAAACGGGCTACCAATGCACTGGAAAAGAAGTATGGATTGCATCCGTCTGGAAACAGCAAACAGCGGTTGGAACAAGGGGCACTCCGCAAAGTGGACGTATCCGAGGGGAATGTGAAACGCCAAGTCGGAAACGTGCTGAAAGCCCTCTCGGAAACCTACCGCTACCAATCGCTCGGTGAATACCGTGCCTTGTTGTCCCTCTACAATATCACCGTAGAAGAAGCACGGGGCGAGGTACACGGCAGGGAATACAGGGGTTTTGTCTATTCGGCGACCGATGATGCGGGAAATAAGACTGGCAATCCGCTGAAAGCCTCCCGCTTCGGAAAGTATGCCGGATATGAAGCCTTTGATAACCGCTGTGCCGCCTCCCGAACCGAAATAAAGGAAAAGGAGCTTGCAGGGCAGACAAAGGCTACCATTCTCGCCACCCTCCGACAAGCATCAGGCAAGAATGAACTTATACGAGTGTTGGAATCCAAAGGGATAGATACCGTATTTCGGGAAACCGATACGGGCAGGATTTACGGTGCGACCTTCATCGACCACAACACCGGTTGCGTGTTGAACGGGTCACGCATGGGCAAGGAACTCTCCGCAAATACTTTACAGGAATGGGTGGTTGCATCAAGCAGCCCTATACCGACGGGAATAGGAACTACTGTACCACAACAGCATACCGGAGAACGTGAACCGTTTGTGCCGTTCACGAAACAAGTCCATGAACCCGGCGAGGATTCTGTGACGGGGGGAATGTTCGACCTGTCCATCGTACCCGGTACTGATCCGGAGGAAGAAGCGTTCCGCCGGAAGATGCAGCGGAAGAAGAAAAAGAGAAAAGGGAGGGGTATTTAATTGTAGAATTTTAAACTAAAATCAGTATGTCACAACAAGAAGACGATTTGAGGGCATTGGCGAAAATCATGGATTTTCTGCGTGCCGTGAGTATATTATTTGTGGTAATCAATATCTATTGGTATTGTTACGAGGCTATCCGCTTATGGGGAGTAAATATTGGGGTAGTTGATAAAATCCTGATGAACTTCCACCGCACGGCGGGGCTGTTCGGCTGTATCATTTACACCAAGCTGTTCACCGTCCTGTTACTTGGACTGTCCTGTTTGGGTACGTCGGGCGTGAAGGAGGAAAAAATCACATGGACGAAAATCTGGACGTTCATGGGCGTGGGTTTCGTGTTCTTCTTTCTGAACTGGTGGATATTGTCGCTGCCATTGGGCATAGAGGCGAATACCGCTATCTATATTTTCACGATGGCGGTCGGCTATATCTGCCTCCTGATGTCGGGGCTGTACATAAGCCGCCTTTTGAAGAACAACCTCATGGACGACGTGTTCAATACGGAAAACGAATCCTTCCAGCAGGAAACAAGGCTCATTGAGAACGAGTATTCCGTGAATTTACCGACACGTTTCTATTACAAAAAGAAATGGAACGATGGCTGGATTAACGTTGTAAACGTTTTTCGTGCGTCCATCGTGTTAGGAACTCCGGGCAGCGGGAAGTCATACGCCGTGGTAAACAACTATATCAAACAGCAGATTGAAAAGGGATTCAGTCAATATATTTACGACTTCAAGTTTCCCGACCTATCCACAATTGCCTACAACCATCTGATTAACAATCAGGACGGCTATACGGTAAAGCCAAAATTCTATGTCATCAACTTTGACGATCCCCGTCGTTCGCACCGCTGCAATCCCATTCATCCGGATTTCATGGAGGATATTACAGACGCTTACGAATCAGCGTACACCATCATGCTCAACCTCAATAAATCATGGGTGCAGAAGCAGGGCGACTTCTTTGTGGAATCACCGATTATCCTGTTCGCCGCCATCATCTGGTACTTGCGGATTTATCAGGGCGGTAAATACTGCACGTTTCCCCATGCCATCGAACTGTTGAACCGCCGGTACGAAGATATTTTCCCGGTTCTGACCTCATACCCGGAACTCGAAAATTACCTTTCACCCTTTATGGATGCATGGCTCGGTGGAGCGGCTGAGCAGTTGCAGGGGCAGATTGCATCCGCCAAAATCCCGCTTTCCAGAATGATTTCACCGCAACTCTATTGGGTGATGTCGGATAGTGAGTTTACATTGGACATCAATAATCCGCAGGAGCCTAAAATCCTCTGTGTGGGAAACAACCCCGACCGCCAGAACATATACGGTGCGGCTTTGGGCTTGTATAATTCCCGCATCGTAAAGCTCATCAATAAGAAAGGAATGCTTAAGTCTTCCGTAATTATCGACGAGCTGCCCACCATCTATTTCAAAGGATTGGATAACTTGATTGCAACTGCTCGTTCCAACAAGGTAGCCGTTTGTCTGGGCTTTCAGGACTTCTCGCAGTTAGTGCGTGATTATGGGGACAAGGAGGCGAAAGTCGTGATGAATACCGTAGGTAATATCTTTTCCGGGCAGGTAGTGGGTGAAACTGCCAAGACGTTAAGTGAACGTTTTGGCAAGGTGTTGCAGAAACGGCAGAGTATCACCATCAACCGCAACGACAAGTCCACCTCCATCAATACGCAGATGGATTCACTTATCCCGCCGAGCAAGATTTCGGGACTTACGCAGGGTATGTTTGTCGGCTCCGTATCGGATAACTTCACCGAACGTATCGAGCAAAAAATCTTCCATGCCGAAATTGTGGTGGATGCTGACAAGGTGAAGAGGGAGGAAGCCGCTTACAAGAAAATTCCCATCATTACCGACTTCACCGATGAAAACGGAAACGACCGGATGAAGGAGCAGATACAGGAGAACTACAACCGCATCAAAGCGGAAGTGAAGCAAATCGTTTCGAATGAATTGCAGCGCATAGCCGACGACCCGGAACTCTCGCATCTGTTACAGCAAAAAGGATAATTCCATTCCCTATATATAATAATGTATAGAAACAACAACGGCAGTAACTTCAAAAATTACTGCCGTTGTTGCTGTATGGATATTATTTTCGCTTCCGTTCTTTCTCATCATCCTGCTCCATCCGTTTGTTCAGCCGTTCCCGCATCTTGTCTAAAAAATACGTGCGGCTTTCGTTTTTGCGCCGTTTCATATCCGTATAGGTACTGTAACAATCACGGATGTCGATGTTCAGGAGAGTACCCACAAAGGCGGCTAACTCATGTATCGGGGTTTCCCCGTTGTTGATACTGCCCATTTCACTAAGTCCGTACACCATTTCCACCAATTCAATGGCACTCCCCGTCCATTGATAGGAGCCTTTAACCTTCAATAGTTCAGCACACATATCTTCATTACCATTTTGCAGGTAAGTACGTTTCACTGATAAGAAGGCGTACAACATCTCCATTGCCATGATACGGGCGACAAGATGGTCATATCCCGTTGAGAACTCCAAGTCATCGTTGAATTGGCAAACATCCACATCAATCGCGTTCCCTTGCCTTCCACGCAGGAAATAGTAGTTGTCCATATAGGTAGCCCCACTGCGGTAGTATTGGAAAAACGCCACATGGCGGTCGAAAAACATCTTTTGTTCCTCCTGTTGTTTTTCGTAGTAATCATCCAGTTCCTTTTCATCCAAAGGGCGTTGGCTCTCAATACGCAGGATATGGTGAAAATAAAACAAGGGTCCCAGAATCCTCGGCTTATACTGCTTGAAAAAGGCGATTTCGTCATTGTCATTCCCAAAAGGTTGGGTTTGAACAAATCCTTTCAATTCGGTCAGCTTTTCTTTCAGGAAAATAAGCATTGTTTTACAATCCCTGATAATATGATTCCCGTTCAGGTCGATGGCAGCTATCCGGTTATCCATTTCCCGTATCATTTCTTCACATTTTATTTGCATTAAACATTCTCTTTGATTTCAGTCGCAAAGTTACGAATATCAATGCGATAGCTTATCATGTAAATTTGTCATATACTAACAGAAAATGACCATGGATGTCTCATTTCGTAGAAGTGTTGTTCTCTTTTCGCAAATTACCCGGGGTATCACCCAGATATTGCTTACAGAAACTGTTGAAATGTTGCGCAGAAGAGAAATTGAACTCGTCGATAATGTCCGAAAGAGAGATATAAGACATTGACAAGCGATATTTAATATGTTCTGCCCGCTTTTGAATCAACCATTGATAAACGGAAGTTCCAAACTCGTTCTTAAATATCCGGCGAAAAGTATGCACCCCGTAGCCGCACAGCTCCGCCAACTCTGCCGTATTGTTGGCTTTGCGGTAGTGTGTTGTCACAAGACTTCGAAACGGCACTTGCTCACCGGTCATCGGGTGAAAGAACGAACGCAACTCTTCCGCACCGTAATAGCGTGTGAATCCCCATATCAGTTCTTTGTGTTTTATATACCACAATTCGGAATCATACGTTTCATCCGTAATATAGGAAATAATTCCGTTCATCAAGATTTGTAAGGACTCTGGAACAATCAGCTTGCAACAATAGATTTTGGATTGAATGTACCGATGAGAATAGAGGTAGTTAAGAATACATTTTTCACTCTGACAGATTGTATTGTTGAACTTATGCACCAAGACCGTAATATCACTCAGGGCTATGCCACTACATTCACTTTGGCGGGAAATAAACATAATTTCTCCCGCAGAAAGTATTTCATTATAGAAAAAGCTACTCAATATTCTGGCATGCCCACTTTGACAATAAATAAGATAATTAATGTTCGAATCGTCATTATGGGCTGTAGTTCCTTGTACAAAAGTTTTCAGTTCAAAATGGCAATCTGTAGGATTTTCATCACACAAATTATATTTCTGGTTACACTTCATATTCATATATGAATTTATTCATTGCCAACATTTAATCCTCATTGAATATAACATCATCGCGTTTCCGGGAAAAATGAGACCAACCGAAAAATAAAAATTCGGTCAGTCTCTTGTCCATTTCTCAGTTGAGTGATATTCCTTTTTCCAAATAAACCATATATAGTCTTTCACTATATAATTGGGAACTGTTTATATCATTTTACTGTGGTACTGTTTAACTTCTATGAAATAAATTTATGTATAAATATCTCGTTTTTAGCTATTTAACATATTCATCTTTAGTCATTATAATTACCTGCTTTGTTGGAACCGCATCTTTTTTTATACCAGATGAGTCACGAGTAGTTATAATATAACTACCTGATTTGCATTCGGTTGTAGTCGCTTCCAAATTCTTCGGTTCTGTATGCGTAACCGACGTAGAAACAATTACAGTACCACTTTTCTCTTTCTTCCCTTTTTCCTCTTCCATGGCAGTCATCTTCAAATTCTCCGTTTCCACTTCCTTTATTGACATCGTAGGTTTTGTCAGTGATATACCATCCGGTAAAGCAAAATTCATCGTAATTTTGTAATCCGTATCAAATTTCTGCCCGTATTTTTCTGAAAGCTCCAATACTGGCATCCTTTTTACAGTCCCAAGTACTTCCTTATCTATATCGGGATGAAGTCCTTTCGTTATCCGACTATTGGCTACCGCACCTTTTGAGGTCACAGTAAAATCGATTGTCACATCCCCTTCTATCTTTTCTTCGATCGCTTTTGAGGAATAGTTAATATTCTTCTTCAGAAAAGCAAACATAGCCTGCATACCGGTTGGAGAACCAAGAGTACTACAAGCCTGTGAATCGAAAGCTGCTTGAGAAATAATAACCATATTATCCTCTTTACCTATAGTTTTCGATACTCCAATCTCTTTTTTATTATCAGAGCTTTGTGCCTTGACAGATGTAGTAGTTCCACAAATTAATGTAAGAGTTGAGAATAGTAATAATACTAATCCGCTCATTTCTGATTTCTTCTTTTTCATTTTGTCATTTTTTTAATGTAATTATTCAAATATATAAACTCAATGCTGCACAGCCAATGGAGATAAGTTATGTTTGCAAACACAGTTTGCCCATTAAAACAGGTAGATAAGAATCACTTACCGGAATAAGTGTATTTGTACTCCCAATCCGGATTCTTTTCCGTTCAATATATTCAATATGAGATAGTGAAACAATATAGGAACGATGCACACGACAAAAATCGTTTTCTCCAAGACACTCTTCAAAACTTTTCAGACTATTCTGCGAGAGTAGAGGCTTATTATTTGTACGATGTACTCTTACATAATCACCATACCCTTCCACATATAGAATTTCATCCGGGTGTAAACGAATAATCCGGTTTCCTTCACGAAGGAAAATGGGCTTACCAACTCGTTTTGCATACAATTGCTCATTGACTTTGGTTAAAGCTCTCTCTATTTTCTCCAGATGATCCATTAGCATATCAAGCGTAGCAACATCCCCGTCGAAAGTGATACATTTAAGCATACTATTCCTTTTATTGTTGTTTATATCTACTACAAATTAAAGGGAAATACCTGCTAACTAAAGTTAAACACCGATGAATAGGAATAATTCGCAAGTGAGGAAGGTAATAAGAGGAGGTGAACGAACTTACTTAACCCTCCTCCTCTTGCATAAGCCATTTTTTAAATACAGGCGTTTTTACTTTACTTATAATGATACGTTCCGGGATGGGCAAAAGCAAATTCACTGAAAGCCTGTTACCCAACCAGATATCTACGTCCTTAATCGCTTTGCGGGAGATGATAAATTGACGATTGGCACGGAAGAAAAGCCAATTATCCAACTGTTCACCAAGCATATCCAGTGTACGGTCTACCGGATGTTTTTTACCGTCAAGAGTATAGGCTATTACCTTCTCTTTAGCAGTATAAAAGTAAAAAATGTCTTCTACCGGAAGCGGATAAAACTTATCGGCAAGCATTATCAGCAACTTCTTCACATCATTTCGGTTTCGAATAGCGGCATTCGTTCGCCGGATATGTTCTTCCCGCTCTATCGGGTTAAAGAGCATGAACTTATTCAAAGCATGTTCCAAAGAAGCAAGTGTTATCGGTTTAAGCAAATAATCGATGCTGCATACTTGAAAGGCCTGTAAAGCATATTCATCATAAGCAGTAGTAAACACGACAGGGGCTTCAATATTTACCTGCTCAAAAATTTTAAATGCCAATCCGTCTGCTAGATGAATATCCATGAAAATAATATCCGGTTGTCCGGAAGACCGGAACCATGCCACACTATCCTCAATAGTTTCCAGTTCGGCAATCACTTCGATATCGACCATTGAATTCTGTTGCAGAATAGCTTTCAAACTACTTACCGCTGCTGTCTCGTCTTCTATAATAATTGCTTTCATGTTATTGCTATTATTTCTCATTCCACTTCATTCAATAAAGGAAGAAATACCTCAAAACAACCGTTGGCATTTGCTATTTGTATATTTCTGCCTGTCAACATCCGGTAACGTTCCCGGAGATTTTTTAGCCCTATCCCGTGTCCAACAGTCTCTTCCATCTTCGGTCGGATAGAATTTAATATCACCAACCAATTGTCGGATTTAGTATAAATCTGAATCTGCAAAGGATGCCGTTTACTGATGACATTGTGTTTAACTGCATTCTCAATCAGAGGAAGCAGGCTAAGAATAGGCAGCTTTTTTCTCAAATAAGTTTCCTCCACTTGAATAGAGAAGAATAATTTATGTTCGTATCTTACCCCCAACAAGTAAGTATAAGCCTTAACAAATTGCAGTTCCTCATCAAGAGAAACCAATGTCTTATGATTACTCTGTAAAATATATCGGAATACATTCGATAATCCCTCCAGATATTCAAGTGTCTTCTCCTGTTCTCCCGCCCGAATCAAAGAATTAAGCCCATTCAGGGAATTGAAAAAGAAATGAGGGTTAATCTGTCCCATTAGTGCATTGTAAGAGCTTTGCAGTTGTTTGACTTTTATTTTTTCATATTCCAGCTTCATTTCCTGTTTTTTATCAAAAAGATGAAGAAGAAGCATCGTTAGTAAAACTGTCAGCAAGATGAAAATATGTTCTATTATTAACGGGTATGAATTGGATGTTACCGTCATTGCTCCTATTACACCTCTATGAACTCTGTCAGGGGAAGTATTTGCAAGCGTATCCTTTTTTTCGATTGCAGGAGTTGTGCTGGTCCAAACCCTTGACAGACTGACTGCTTGCTCTGTTACACAAAAAGAATCTGAATGGATTTGTGTCATAACACTTTTACGTATAAAAGGAAATGCCTTGTACAATCCGCAAGCAACAAGCAGACAAATTCCGGTTGCCAAACCTAATGTCTTCACTTCTTTATGGAATCTCCTGATTCCTAATCGATATATCCATCTGCAAAGAATGAATAGCACAAAAGAAAAGAAGAAAAGCCATAATAGAGGAAACCACAATTCGATTTTTCCCTGTTTAAGGGCAACATCACCGGCCGGTGAGTTTGTTATCAGCTCATAATGTTGCATTATCAATGCAAAATTAGCAAAGAGGGAAAGAATCACCGAGATTGTGAATCCGATCAATAATTCATTTTTTGTTGTTCGTAACATTGTTACCTATTGTTTTAATGATTCCACAAAGATAATTCATCTCTCTCCTCAACTTTAAATCAACCGATGAAACGGATAAAATAGGTGGTGAATCGCCCTTGCACTTTATAGAGAAAATGGAAAGATACTCATAATACTGCATTCTTTATGCAAATAAGTACATCAGCATAATAAACTTATACTATCTGTCATTCTGAATGTAGTGAAGTAATTAAAAAATACCATCAATAAATAATTTTACAAGTATCTGTATATCAGCTTGTTGCCATAATCAGCACCTTGATCGTGTTAAAGTTGAACTTTGACCATCTCGAAGTTCAACTTCGACCTCCTCGATGTAGCACCTTGACGCGGTCAAAGTATAGCCCCGACTTTCGAAGGGTTTAATTGTCCGTTTTTTAATACATATACGACGGATTTTTTTTAGTCTCTATTCGACTTTCCTTCGGAAAAATATTTCATAAAGAGTCAAAGTGATAGTAGCACCCATAATATCTCTATCCAAAACTCCTTTTTTTAGACGCATCCGGTCATAAAATACACCGACATTGATTTTCCCTTTAAAAACCGGTAGTCCCAAACCGGCATTGATTCGCATGGAAAGTCCTGAATTACCGTTAATCTCCATATAAGAAGTTGCCAGATTTACTCCTGCTTTATAGGATACCCGTTTCCAGAAATTATCACTTGGGAAACCATTAGGAAAATAACAAATGCCAATGTTACATTTGCTTACATCTTGAAATCTAATACGGCTGTCTACTGATGACAAGGAACTGTATTGTTGAAAAGCATAGTCCAGTGCGCACTCCCATTTCTTATACTTCAAAGATGTTCCTATACCGAAATATTGAGGTAAACTCTGTTTTTGCGGCTTTTGTTTCTTGTCGGTAGTTGCATTGCCATTTGATAAGGATTGCTCATTATAGATATCCAATTTCTGGCGATACCCATAAACAGCCCCTATAGCATAGGATAAATCATGATTTATCGAGCGATGATACTGAATACCCAAATTAGCGTAAAATGACCGTGCGTGCATTTTTTTATCAACGGTCAAGCTGCCCTGTCGTTCTGTCTGAACAATATCTCCGAACAAATAACAAAGATTCAGTCCCAATGACCAATGTTGGGACAGAAGGTAGGCATTGGATAAACTAACCTTCGAAACCCCTCCGCTTCCAGTAAATGTACTGGTGTAATTTTCATGCGGATTTCCCTCTATCGGTTGGATAGACTGAAAATAATACCCCACAGAACTATAAGGAGTCAGACTTGCAGCCATATACCATCGGGGGATGATACGTCCCCCAAATACTAACCCGGAGAAACTACCCGTAAAAGCTTTATTGGACTTATTTCCGGAAGTATAGAATTCATTCTTGACAAATGTAGAAAGATCGGTCAACAGGCGTTTATTGTCCAATGCGGTTAATCCTGCGGGATTCTCTATGTTTATCAGCATATTATTTCTCATTCCGTAAGCAACACCTCCCATCCCGGCATTTTGACCATACAACCCCGATTCCAGTTCTCCAATACCAAACATGGAATAAGGTGAAGAGGTCATAACATTTTGCGCTTGTGTTTTAAGTGTTATCAATAAAAGGAAGGATATATAATTAATAGCTTTCATATATTTTATAATTTAGTTGGAGAGTAATTGGAAATTGTCCGTTTGAATCACTAAAAGTCATATTTTTTAATGTCTTGGTATAATCATCACTATTGAAAACCAACTGGAGATTATGTTTATTTTTTCCCGCAGCACCTAACTCTTTTTGCATGAATTGACTGACATCAAAATAGTAGTATGTGTTTCCGAAGAAAAGGTCGTCTTTTATCAACTTACCCGATTGTTCCTCATCTCCCAAATAATCTTTCACTGCATCGGTAACAACATTGTTCTCGTCTGCTATATACAAAAAGATGCTGTCCGGTAATACATTATAATCCGAATATGTTCCGACTTCAGGATATATTTTTAAGATCGCCTGCTCAATATGTACATATTCACCTTGTTCCATAATATTATTAAGATAAGGAAATTCAAGACGAGTATACCATCCGATGCCGGAGAATAGAATTCCTTTGTTTCCTAATTTGGTAGAAGGTATCTCTAAATCTGTCCAAGGGTAAGGCTCCATAGGAGTGTTTTTCCTGTCATGTTTCAATTTATTAAACTGCGTCTCTTTATTGGGTGAGAATACTATTTTCTGATGATTTTCATACGCACTTTCTATATGATAATATAATATCATAGCAGATAGTGAATCTTTTACCTGAAAACCTAATAGCGAATGACATTGCTGTTCATCGGGCACTATGACTAAACCTTTAAAGTAATCCTCAAAATGATTCTCTGCAACTACTTCATCATGGTTATGAAAACGATTAAGTAAATCTTTCCCCAAATTGTCCGGCAGTCGTATCTCTATCTTTTCAGATGTGTTAGGCCTTGGCAAAAAGGAGTAAACCGCCAACGGATCAGGATCATAAGCAAATGATGAATTATTATATAAATATCCATTCTCATTCAACACAATCTTCTCAGTGAGTAAGTGAATTGCGTATTTTTGTTGTAAAGTGGTATCACCGACAAAGGTCTTGTTACAGGAAAGTACCAACATCAAAGAGTCAAACTGTACTGTTTCATTCGATTCTGTAGAATAGGATGGACGTAAATAAGGAATGTAGCCGGTAGCAGAAACATTTCCCCATACCGGATGAGTATATTTCCCGGCTAAGACAACATGTTTACCTGAGGTTTCCAAAGAGTCAATCAAAACAGCAGTTGTGATAATGGTACTCGTATCCATACTAATATTACGAAGTTCAGAATTAACCCATTTATCCCCAAAAGTATTCTTATCATTATAACATGATAATAAGACTGATGATAGTAGGGCAAGACAAACGAAAAATAACGGTTTATACATATTATGTTTTTTGACGGCGAAAGACGGCATAAGCTCCGAAATGCACAATTTTAATCCGCTAATCAACCTATATATTCCTGTAACATGGCTTTTGAGGAGGTAAGACGTAGATTGAACAAAGCAAATTCGTTTTATGGATTGATATTCAACATCTACGGAGCAATTTCCACCACTTGCCGATTAAATTTGCCGGACACGTCAAAGCCATGTTCTTTTGCATCTCGTAAACAATAAATATAAAATAATGAAACATCAAAAAATCTTAGTATTTCTGCTAACAATGCTTCCCGTTATCATAACCTCTTGCAGTAATGACGACGAAGACGAGGTTCTAATGGGAAAATGGCATCGTGTATCTGATTTTGACGGACTGGCACGTAGCGAAGCAACTTCATTTACTATTGGCAATAAAGGATACTTGACTGGTGGTTATGATGCAAGAAAGCATCTGAATGATCTTTGGGAATATGATATGGAACAAGACTCTTGGACACAAAAAGCTACTTTCCCCGGCCCTCCGCGCAGTGCTGCCGTTGCATTTTCTGTTAATGAGAGAGGATACTTTGGAACTGGATTTGATGGTAAAGAGTATTATAAAGATTTCTGGGAATATGATCCGGAAGCGAATAAATGGACACAGAAAACTGATTTTCCGGGAAGTGCACGCAATGATGCTACAGCATTTGGATTATCAGACAAGGGATATATAGGTAGCGGCTATGATGGCAACTATCTGAAAGATTTCTATGTTTACGATCCACAAAATAGTAAATGGGAACAGATTGTCAGTTTGGGAGGTAGCAAACGCCGAGGAGCCACTAGCTTTGTAATTGATAATATTGCTTATGTATGTACAGGATATAATAATGGAGAATACGTTAAAGATTTCTGGAAATACGATCCTACTCAACAACGTTGGATTCAACTCCGTGATATTACCGATACGTCAGATGACTCTTATGACAATAAGTATAATAGTATCGTACGTGTCTATGGAGTTTCTTTTGTTATTGATGGACAGGCTTACTTGACATGCGGTGGAACCCCTGATTTACGTACTAATTCATGGAGATATACTCCAGCCATTGACATGTGGGAAGAAGTTGCAAAATTTAAAGGTGCTCCACGCACAGCAACAGCTTCTTTTTCGAGTGGAAGCAAAGGTTTTGTTGTAACAGGTAAAAGCAGCACTTTCCGTTTCGATGATATTTGGGAACTTCGACCATACGAATATGATGATGACGAATATTAAAACCGGAAAAGGCATACTCTGGGTTAGTTTACTGTTGTTGCTAATCATCATTCTTCTTCATCACTCAATTATCACAATTGAGGATGAAGAAGAGCCAAAAGCTGAATTGGAAATATTTCAATCAGAAGATGGCTGGGGATATCGGATTGTTATGAGACAAAAAGTATTGATATACCAGCCCACTATTCCTGCTATTGATACAATAATGCCATTTCCTGATGAAGTGAGCACACGAGAAGTGGGTCTATTAGTCCTAAAACGGTTCAATGCTCACCGTAATTTCTCCGTATCAAAAAAAGAAGTTGTCCAACGACTACCTTGTCACTACAATTTTATAGACAAATAATGCTTTTGTCGTATATTGCCACATAAATTTAGGAAAACAGTAGAAATTTAAATATTTAAGTTTGTTTTTTCAATGATAAAGTTCCAATAAACTAAGATATGGATAAACTCGAATGGGCTGATAAACTAAAGCTGTTTTTACATATGTCTTCACTTATAAATATAGAAGAACTTAGAGCGTATAGGAAAACGGTAGGACAAAATACGGAAAATATTATTCGCAAATTGAGTAATGGAGAAATGAAACGTAAGGTTTATAAAGAAAACCTTCAACGGATTTTAATTATAATAATTTATTGACCGAAATGTATATTCCAATCGAAAAAACATGAAAGAACAACTGATTGCATACCTAAAAGAAAAAGTTCTTGGTAAAACTTTAAGAACGGATGATGTGACCTATCTTCTTGACGAAGGAAAGTTGAAAGATGTCTATTCCGACCAAATGATGTTCTCTGATTTACAGTTTACAGAAAATGGCGTGTATTTCAATATGACAACCATAGCGAAAGAAAAAGTCTATTATCTGGACGAAAAAGGAGAGCATTTGGGAATCAAGAAAGATTATACAGGAACAAGTGTATTTCGGTATGAGCTGGCTAAGCGAAAAAGCACTAATAAGCTTACCGGATACATGCGCCTGATTTCAACAACAACTGTCGCTCCCGAAATGGAGGCTGTCGTACAAGGCATTTACGATGTCCGACTGGAAAATGATGAGTTGAAATGGAAAGAGCAGCAACTTCTTTACAGAGATATGCCTTCAACAGAAGGAAATTTCCGTCCTGTTGCCTTTGATGCAGAAGCCCGATTCTATATGGAAGAAGGAAAATTACGATTCGAGTATATCCCATTTTATTATGATGTTGTCCCGGAATCAATGGAACGGCAACTGTCGGCAGACAAACTTCCATTTTTTGTGTCTAAAGAAGTGTAGATAATAAAAACTTAATAAGCAGCACCATGAAAGAATTACCTGAAAATCAGACATTAGCAAAACAGATAAATGAAACCCTGAAAGGTAGAGTTATCACAGAAGTATTCAATGCTACGAAGTATCATAAGAATACGTTCTATTATGGCGACCCTCTCACATACAGCAAACTACTCACAGGGAGACAAATCAAATCTTCAGAAAGTTTGGGCATGTATGTGGATATTATTTTGGATAAAGATACTAAAATCAGCTTCGGAGATGGCACGAACCTGAAATACGGCACAATATCAGGCAAAATGCCGGATAATTATCAACTACTACTTACCCTTGATGATAATACCTATCTTGCTTTTACTGTAGGAATGTTTGGGGTGATAGCCGCTTATACCGGAATATACGACGAAGTATATTACAAAAAGAATACTGAGCGTCTGTCTCCACTAAACAGTGAGTTCAATGAATCCTATTTCGAAAAGCTATTTATCGGTTTGAAGCCTAAGTTATCCGTCAAAATGCTACTGGCAGCAGAGCAACGTATTCCCGGCTTGGGAAATGGAGTTTTGCAAGATATACTGTTCAATGCAAAAGTTAATCCTAAAAGAGAGATCTGTTCATTGACGGAGAGTGATAAATCGGCTTTATTGCAATCTATCAAAACGACCTTAAAGTGCATGATTCTACAAGGAGGAAGAGATACTGAAACTGATCTGTTTGGAAATCATGGTAACTATAAAACCATCTTGTCAAAGAATACCTTAAATAATCCATGTCCCCAATGTGGTAATTCTATTATAAAAGATTCATCAAACGGTGGTGGAGCCGTTTATTACTGTCCTGTTTGCCAAAAAATATAAAATATGGGCATAGTTTTTAATAAAGTCCACAAACCAATATAATCGAGTAGGAGGAAAACGAAGTAGTTTTCTTCCTACTTTCGTTTTCCGACCTCTCACACCACCGTACGTGCCGTTCGGCATACGGCGGTTCCTATTTTGGGCACCATTTGAGATAGCAGTCCATTAGTACCACATAGCCAGCCTTACGTAGCATATCATTAGACATGGCAGAGGTTACCAATCTGCTGTTTGACACACGCCAACAGCCAAGACGGGTGTTTCCCCATTGATAGGCTTGCCAGTCAAGAACACCACATTTCTTTAGGTTAGCCACTCTGGTCTTGACATTCTTCCATGATTTCCAAATACACATGCGTATACGTCGCCTTAACCATTCGTCAGTTTCAATACAGAAACGTTTTATTTGTGCAAGATGAAAGTAGGCAATCCATCCTCTTATGTAATTCTTGAGTTTCTGTTTCCTAAAATCATAACCCCAACCATTACTGCGACTTGTCAACTCTTTGAGTGTTGATTTCATCTTGTTCTTGGATTTGGAATGCACCGTCAGAAGACATTGTCCTCTCATTACATAAAAGGAGTAGCCCAGGAACTTTACCCCTCTTACATAAGACACAACCGTCTTTTCACGGTTCACTTTAAGGAAGAGTTTTCCCTCTATGAACCGAGTTATTGACTGCCTTACACGATGGGTAGCACGCTTGGATTTGCAGAATATCATCGCATCGTCTGCGTAACGAACAAAGGGAAGCCTGCGTCTTTCCAGCTCCTTATCTAGTTCATTGAGCATGATGTTGCTCAACAGAGGACTTAGAGGACCTCCTTGGGGAGTCCCTTCTGTACTCATCTCGAACAATCCACGGTTTATTACACCACTGCGAAGATATTTGTGTATCAGACTTATTACCCTTCCATCCTTTATGGTGCGGCTGAGTATTTCTATCAGCTTGCTATGACTTACCGTATCAAAGAAGCGTTCAAGGTCGAGATCGACTACGTATTTATAGCCTTCATCCACTATCTTTTGCGCTCTCCGAAGAGCATCATGGCAGCCCACTTTTGGACGGAAACCGTAACTTGTCTTGGAAAACTGACGCTCGTATATCGGAGTCAGTACTTGGTTTATGGCTTGTTGCACCAGACGGTCTACCACAGTGGGGATACCTAAAAGGCGTTTCTTGCCATTATCTTTTGGAATTTCTACCCTGAGAACAGGGTTGGGACGGTAAGTCCCGGACTGCAAAGAACTTATTAGTTCATCCTTATTGGAGTTTAGCCATGGCAAAAGTTGCTCACATGACATATTATCGATACCGCCATTACCGTTGTTTCTGACTACAGCCTTATAGGCTTTATTCAGATTCAAGGGGCTGAGGATGGTTTCCAACAGGTGTTCTTTGTCAAATGGTACTTCCACGATGTTGTCTTCAGTCATCCAAATGAAAGTCTGCACTCCCCCATACCATTCGGATTCCGTCCTAGCTCTTTGAGGGCAGTCATTAGCTTGGGCTGATGTTTTCTGCATTCTATCCTTCATAAGGTAACTTTCAATTACTATCGTTTAATTATTAGGTTCAGTCCTTCATGGAGCGTATCGACTACCCCACTACTATGACCTCTGCTGACTTCTCACGGCAAGCGTTACTACATACATTTCGTAAAAAAAACTATTCTATACGTCCGTGAGACCTCCTCGGATAAGGGTATTAACTTTCCATCTTATGTCTGCTTCATTTACACCAACCGTTCCGAATAGCTATAGGGCTTTAGTTTGTTTAGCAACCTTACCCGCAGTTATATGCCTTATATGAAGTTTCTGTCCGTCAGACCAGATGTTTGCCGCCAGCTTCCTTCAGATTCCAACTCACGATGGACACCCTTGCTATTGGCTGTATGATTCCCGCTATTAGGGCTCATTGGGGACTTGCACCCGTTAGCTAATACTCATGCCGAGCGTACTAAAGAAAGGCTACCTCAGAGTATTAAATCCGAAATAGCCTTTTTGCTACAGCCTAAAATTTTTGGGTTGTGACACGGATTGTTTAACTAAAGTGTCTTCTACAAATCTAGCATATCAGATGGTGGAATGAATTTCATCCCACCGCTTTGGCTTCATTACAATTTTATTCCTTTTGAAATTTCGGATACAAACGGCTTCGGACAGACTGTAACAATACGGTCATTTATGGACGGATTCTTATCAGCGTTCATAGGTGGAACCGTTTTTCCATCCTGCTTTTGCTCCGTATCTCCTTTATCACTTTGTTCAGGCGGGGTAAGGCTTATTTGTATTTTTCGTTCCAATGCCGCCACCTCCGATTTCAGTTGCTTCAGTTCCTCTTCCTTCTTCCATGTACCGCCCACAATTTCCCGCAGCGTGGGCAAATCTTTTTCCAACTTTGCATTCTCCGTTTTGTACTGCTCTATCTGTTTGGGAATACGCTCCAACGCATTGAGGAAATTCGTAGCCGCCGCCTTGTGGTCGGACATTGCCAACTGCCCGTTGTTGTAAGTGTACTTGTATGCCCCTTCAATGAAAAAGCGGTTCTGTTTCACCTCCACGCCCTCGCGGATGGACTTTTCCGTTTTCACCAGAATAGGGAAACCGTACAGCTCACCGATGGGTGTGTATTCACCTCCCGTCTCGGCATTCTTGGCTATCTCCTGCAAACGTGTGCCTACACTTTTGGCATCGGTTGCCGCCAGACCGTCCAGCCGTACCGGATTGCGGTAGTAACCGTCCTCGTCGGTCTGCGCCCGTGAGGTAAAGGTTTCGTAGTCGGTTGTCAGTTTGGCGATATGCCCGTTGTTGGTTGCCAGCGTTTGAGAGTGTGACTCTAATTTCCATGTTGAGCCGCTTTTGTCCTTGTAGAAACTCTTACGCTCGCTCTCCAATGCAGCAACTTTCTTTTCCAGACGTGCCTTGTCCAACAGGTCGGTATTGCCCGACAAAATCGCCATGTACTCCGAGAAGTTCATGCCCGATTTCTCGTCCATGCTGCCCTCGTCGATGGTACGTGCCCCCATCGCCCCACTCTTGAGTTGCGAGATAAACGTCTGCTTGCAGTGCAACAGGTTGAACTTGTAGCTGTCCAGCGATTTTTCAACCGCGTAGATAATCACATCTACCTTATTATCAGCGAAAAACTTGGCTATTTCGTTTCCTTTGCGAACCGCCCGTCCATCCCGTTGGGAGAGGTCGGACGGTCGCCACGGCGTATCAAGATGATGGAGTGCGACCGCCCGTTTCTGTGCGTTCACCCCTGTTCCCAGCATACTCGTGGAACCGAACAATACCCGTACCTTTCCCTCGTTCATGGCATCAATCACCGCCTTGCGTGCTTTCTCCGTCTTGCATTCCTGAATGAAACGTATCTCGTTTGCCGGAATACCGTAGTCCTCCATCAATTTGCGCTTTATCTCGCTGTACACGCTCCACTTTCCCGGCTGATACGTACCCAAGTCCGAAAATACGAACTGTGTCCCTTTCTGTGCGTCATACTTTTTATAGTATTCCGCAATCTGTGCGGCGCAGTGCGAGGCTTTGTTGTCGGGATGGTCTTCGTACTTTTCCGGGTTTATCATGCGCATGTCAAGTGCCATCTTACGGGCGTAATCGGTGGCAATCAGCATCTTCGCCTTTTCCTCCGTTTCCGATAAGGGCAACCGTCCCAATACTGTTGCATCACCCGTTTGTGCGAACTCCATCAGTTTCTTGATGAACTCCTCCTGTACGGGTGTAGGCGGGATGTTGTGCAGTATTTCGTTCTTCTCCGGTCTGTCCACGCCTACATCTTCTGCCGTTCGGTAATCGGTTATCTCATTATAGAACGCCGCCAGCTCCGGCACTTTGATGAAATAGCGGAAACGCTCTTTCTGCACGATGTTGTTCGTGACCGAGAACTCGAAGTCAGTGGTCTTCTTGGCGAAAATCGCTGCCCACGCATCGAAACAGTTGATGTTCTGCCGTTCCAGTTCCTTCGGGCGCAGGTATTTGAACAGCAGGTAGAGTTCCGTCAGCGAATTACTGATGGTTGTGCCAGACAGGAACGTCGCCCCCAAATCCTTTCCCGTGCGTTCCTGAATGGTGCGTAGGGCAAACAGCATATTCAGCGCTTTCTGGCTTCCCTCGCTGTTTCCCAGCCCCGCCACCCGGTCGTGACGGGTGTTGAAGGTAAGATTTTTGAACGCATGAGACTCGTCTATATACAAGTGGTCGATGCCCATCTGCTTGAAATCCACCACATCGTCCGTGCGGGTTTTGATGGCATGTTCCACCTTTTCCAGCTTGGCGAGCAGGTTGATTTTCCGCTTCTCCAATCCTTTCAGCATCCCTCTCGACACCTCTTTCCCCTGCGCTTTCAGCACTTCCAGATTCTCTTCCACCGAATCCAATTCCTTTTGCAGAATCTCCTGCTGAATATCCGTTGGCTGCGGTATCTTCCCGAATTGGTCGTGCGACATGATGACACAATTCCAATCATTATTCTTGATGTTGTTAAAGAACCTTACCCGGTTTTCGGGGGAGAAATCCTTTTCCGTGGCATAGAGGATTTTGGCGTTGGGATATGCCGTTCGGTAGCACTCGGCAATCTCCCCGACGTTGGCTTTCAACCCGATAATCATCGGTTTGTGCGCCAGCCCCAATCGCTTCATTTCCTGTGCTGCAATGCTCATAATCAATGTTTTACCCGTTCCGACCTCGTGATCAATTATGCCACCTCCGTTCTGTTTTAGCATCCATACACAATCCTTCTGACTTTGGTAAACATCCTTGATACCGTACCTCTTTTCAAGTGCTTTCAAGTCCAGACCGGGGAAATCCTGATGCGAACCGTCGTAAGCAGGACGCACGAAACAGTTGAACTTCCGGTTGTACATCTCCGCCAACCGCTGCTGGAACTCCGGCGACTGGTCGTTCAGCCAATCGGTGAAGCCGTTACGGATTTCATCGATTTTCGCGTTGGCAAGCTGTATGGCTTCACTGTCCCGTACCTTGATGTCGTTGCCGTGTTCGTCCTTGCCGATACTTTTGGTAATGTCCGGTACGGTATTGACCAACGCATGTTTGAGCAGATTGATTCCGTCATACTTCCTGTATTGCCCCTGTACGGCGTACTGGTCGGTGATCCGGGTGTTCTTCGAGCCGCAATGGACGGAATACTCGTCAATGCTCTCCGAATAGGAAATTGTTACGTCCGTGTCGAACAGGTGTTTGATATAGGCGGTATACATTCCCGTCGGAATCCAGCGTTCCCCGAAATTGAAATCCAGCTCGTCGAACGTAATCGAGCGAGGCATCGCCTCCCGCAGTGCAGAGAGCGAGGCTTCCACCTCCGGCAACCGCCCGTTACCTTCATTGTTTGCCGCCCAGCGGGAAACACGTTCCACCTTTTCCATGACGTTCCCGGCAATGAAGCGGTCTTTAATCTCGTAGTTGTCCACGAGCGGGTTGAAGTAGATTTGCCCTTTCAGCAATCCTATCAGTTCGTCTTTGCTGTTGTCCGACAGCGATTCCATATAATCGAGGTTCACCGCCCCGTAACGGTTCAGTGAAGCGGACAAAGCCTCATGCGGTGTATCCACGTGCGTAATGTCATTCAGGGCGAAAGCCACGGGATGGTCGAAAATGTCCGCCTTGATGAACTGCCCGTTTTCGACACGTTCCAGCGAGAGCATGTCGCGTCCCGCAGCGTCCATAAGCAGGAACTTCACGTTCGCTTTGGCGTTCAACCGCCCGTAGCGTTCCGTAAAGCTGTCGTATGAAGCGTTCAGGGCGGCTCGCTCCGGCTTGTTCTCCTCGTGCATCTCCGCCTCATAGGTGTAAAGCCGTTGGTAACTGTCGCGCATAGTGATATAAAGCTCCGCCTTTTCCTGCTGCGCCTTGTCCAGTTCCAACGGGTGGAAGGTCGCCCCATAGCGGGTGATTCCTTTCAGATAGCCCACCTGATTGCCGTCCGCCACCAACATGCCTTCTTTGTGGTGCGGTTCCAATTTCGCCATCATGGGGCGGGGCTTCATCAATTCCGCTTCTATCTTCTCCGTTTCTTCCCGTTTCTTCGCTTCCTGCCGGGCTGCAAAATTCCCCTGCCTTAGCTGTTCCCTTTGTCCGGGGGAGAGCTGCGCCATCGTTTCATAGAATCCGTTGATGGGCGGGTTCGTGTCCCAATTGATGGCGTTGTAAACAGCCTCCATGTCCATCCTTTGGACTTCGGGAGGCGTAGCCGTTTCCTGTTCGGACGGTGCGGTCGGTTTCTGCTCTTTCTCCACGGCAGGCTGGTCGAACAGGCTCCGGGAGATAGGCGCAGCACGCCTTGCCTTTTTCCCCGCCTGCTTTTTCTTCTGTCCCGATTGCGCCAGTCGCCGTTCTTCCTGCGTGAAGTTGAACAGGTCGTACAAATCCATTACAGGAGGGGCAGGCTCCGGCTTCTCTTCTTTTTTCACCGGCTCGCTTTTCAATTCGTGTCGGGGGTAATCTTCCGGCTGTGGCGGATGTTCGTTCCAGAGTTTCCTTTCACTCTCCAACATCATTCCGCCTATTTCCTGCCGGTCTTCCGGTGTCGGTTCGTACCGGTGTATCTGCTCTTGATGAACAGAAACAGACGGTGCGGTCTGTTCAACCTGCCGGGATGCCATTTCCTGATACAAATCCACATTGAGCCGGTTGGCAAAATCTTCGGTCAGTATTTTGCGCATATCACCGGCAATACCCGTTACGCCACCCTCGTGCAGATAGACCATTGCCGGTTTCCCGTAAGGGTCGGTATCCGTTTTCTCCCACGTGCGGATAATTCGCTCCGGGTATTTCTGGAAATAGGTGTTCGTAACGAAACCTGCCGCATCCGGTGCTGTTCCGGCAAACAGCTTGTCCGTTTCACTGACCGCCTGTTTCCCCTCGTTCTTTTGCAGGATGATAAGGTCGCTGCCCACTTCCGTCCCGGCATAGTCGGTAAAGAGGTTGTTAGGCAGGCGGATGGCTGAAACAAGATCAGCATGTCTGAGCATCTCCATACGGATAGCCCCCTCACGGGCATTCATCACCCCTTGCGAGGTAATGAACGCCACGATACCGCCGTCCCTAACCGCATCCAGACTTTTCAGGAAGAAATAGTTGTGGATGGTCTTGGCGGCGGCACGGCGGGAATAATTGCCGGCTCCCGTGTATTCGGGGTCAAACACTGCCACATCGCCGAACGGGATATTGGACGTTGCCACATCGAAGTAGCCTGTGAACGGTTTTTCAATCCGTTCAAACCCTTCCGCCCGTACTTTGTGCTGCGGATAGAGGAACGAGAGCAGTTTGCCTGTGAGCAGGTCTTTGTCAAACGCCATAACCTCCGCTCCCGGAGCGTGCGCACCGAAAGCGGAGATAAACACCCCCTGACCTGCCGACGGGTCGAGCAAGCGGTGAGGGGTAATGCCGTTGTCATGCAGGGTGTCGGCAAGTGCCGCCACCACTTCGGGGGGAGTGTAGAATGCTGTAAGCACCGAACTTTTCAAACTGTCGAAATAGCGTTTATACTCCCGCTCGTCTTTCGAGTTATCACGGATCAGTCTGTGTAACTCCGCTGTCAGGGGAAACAACTCGCGGTCCGATTTCGTCCACTGTGCGGCATCCAACAGGTTGGTGGCAGGGTTAAGGATACATTTCAACCCGCCGAAACCGCAGAAGCGACCGAGTATCTCCCTTTCTTCGGGAGTAGCCGCCCTCTGCTGTTTTTCCAATGTAAATACCGTCCGTATCGCCTCGATGTTGTCCCGCAGCTTCTCTTTACGGTTAAACGCCATGCTCTTCGAGGTAGATTGCGACGGTTCCCGTCAGTTCCGTATAAAGTCCGTCATATCCGGCAGTATAGGTGAAGCCGTCCGTAAGCGGGTATCGGGCGAACACCTCTTCCATTGCGGGAAGCAGTGTCAAGGCGAATGCGGGGGCATCGCCCGGCGGCACTTCATCGGCAAACTCGTTCCACAACACTTCGATAACGATGTTGTACTTGGAAAAATGCAAGCCTTGAAGCAATGCCGCCATTGCCAGCTCCTGCGCACCTTCCGGTGTAGCCCCTTCCAGACGGGACTGTTCGTACACATCGGCGGCATGGTCGGCACGTTCTTCTATGAAATCCGTGTCGGAAGCACGGTCGGGATGGTTCTCTTTCAGGTATTTCAGCAGGTACAGTCCGTAATAGGAAAACTCTGCGGATTTGTTTTTATCATTCATATTTCTGTGGATTTTAGTGGATGATTGTAATCAGGAAAGGTATAAATGCGAAAGGCACCCGACGTCCCCGCCGAGTGCCACCACTAAAATCCACAGTAAAATCAGTACCAACTATCAGATAGCATGAATGACTTCCTGTAAATTCAGTGGTAAATATACGCATTATTTCTTTTTTCGCTTGGAGTTACGCTTATTTTTCACATCGGGAAACACGAACACCGTGTTGAAATCCCCGTCAAAGGCGACGGCGGCACTGAACGGCTTGCCCTCCTTGCTGTTGAAGCCCTTTATAACGCCCGTTTGCCCTTTGGTAAGCAGTTCGGTAATCTCCGCATCCGTCAGCGTTTTTCCTGCTTTCTGCCGGAATATGGGTAGCCCGCAGTCGGGATTGCCGCAACGTACCACCTTGCCGTAAAATTGCATCATCCCTTTCCCGCATTTGGGACAAGTGCATCCGCTTTCATTGTGCGGGAACAGCTTGTCCGAACTCAGCAGCTCCGATGTAATCTGCGAGGTGTACGCCTCAATGCCCTTGCGGAACGCTTCGGCACTTATCCCGCCGTCTTCGATCTGCGAGAGAGCCGTTTCCCATTCGCCCGTCATGGTTACATCGGCAATGCGCATCGCCTTGACTACCGAATGGAGCGCAAGCCCCTTTTCGGTCGGAACAAGGGATTTCTTCTGCCGCACCATGTATTCACGTCTGAACAGCGTTTCGATAATGGCAGCCCTTGTTGCCGGCGTACCGATGCCGCACTCTTTGAGCGACTGGCGCATCTGCTTGTCTTCCAGTTCCTTGCCGCAGGTCTGCATGGCCGAAAGTAAAGTCGCCTCCGTATGCAGCGGTTTCGGCTTGGTCTTCCCTTCAGTCAGCGAACACCCCTTGACGGGCAACGTATCGCCCTCTTTCCATTCGGGCAGCGTCACTTCTTCCGTTTCTTCGCTCTGCCGGTACACGCCACGCCAACCGGCTTGCTTAATAACGGAGCCTTTGATGCTGAACGCTACGCCGCCACATTCCGCCGCTACGGTCGTCACGTCTTTTACGCATCTTTCCCCGAAGGCTTCCAGCATACGCCCGGCAATCATATCGTAGATAATCCGTTCCTCCGCACCGAGATGCTGCGCCTTTACCTCCGTAACGAGCAAGGCGTGGTGGTCGGTAATCTTCGTATCGTCCACGCTCCGGCGTGAGAGGTCGCCCATGCCGGAAATATAACCTCCCCATGCCGGGTTGTTCTTCAACGTCAGCAACAATGCGGGTATTTCAGCAAATACATCTTCGGAGATATGGCGGCTGCCTGTGCGGGGATAGGTAATCAGCTTCGCCTCATAGAGCTTTTGGGCGATGGAGAGCGTCTGTTCCGCCGAGAACCCGTGCTTGGTGTTCGCCTCTTTCTGCAAGGTCGTCAAATCATACAGGAGCGGGGCTTCCTGCACGGTTTCCTTGCGCTCTACATGGGTGACGATAATCTTCCCGCACTCTTTGGCTATGCCGTAGGCGGTTTCGGCAGGCTCTTTCTCTTTCCACTTTTCTATGGAAGAGAATTTCACGACCTCACCGTCCGCCGTTCCGTCGGTCGATAAATGGAGCTGGAATACAGGTTCGGGAACGAAACGCTTGTTCTCCCAATAGCGGTCGCATATCATCGCCAATGTAGGTGTCTGTACCCGTCCGAGCGAGTATGTACCACGTCCGGCGGCAACGGTGATGGCTTGCGTGGCGTTGATGCCCACGAGCCAGTCCGCTTCACTGCGTGCTTTGGCTGCATAATACAGCTTGTCGTACTCCGCACCGGATTTCAGGTTTTCCAATCCCTCACGGATGGCTTTGTCGGTAAGCGAACTGATCCAGAGGCGGTCAAAAGGGGTGGCGCATCCGATGTACTCGTACAAATAGCGGAAGATAAGCTCTCCCTCGCGTCCTGCATCGGTGGCGACAATAATCCGTTCGCTTTCACGGAACAGCTTGGCGATGATTTTAATTTGTGCCACCACGCCGCTGTCGGGCTTATAGCCTTTCTCTCCCTTGACCTGCCGGGGGACAAGGGTAAACACGGGCGGAATAATCGGCAGGTTGTCACGATGGAAACCTTTGATGCCGTACCCGTCGGGCAGGGCGGGCATGACCAGATGCCCGAAAGCCCATGTTACCGCATATCCGTTGCCGGACAAATAGCCTTCTTCTCTTTTCGTTGCGCCCACGATACGGGCGATTTCTCTCGCCACGCTGGGCTTTTCAGCCAAAATTACTTTCATACTTCTTTTATTTATTGTGGATTTTAGTGGTTGGGGCGGATGCCCCGGTTATTGATTTTATCTTGTTATTTTTCTTTTGTCTGTTGCTTCTCTTTTTCAAGTGCCGCAATCAGTTTACGGTCATAATAAATATGATGTCCCTCTTCCGTATAATATCGCTTGTTTTCCTCTTCAATGCTTTCCCAATCGGCACGCCATACCCGGCGGACAATCACACAGGGGAGGAATACGGCTATAAGAATGATAAATGCTATCATGATATTACACGCTCATGCCTTTGGGCTTGTTCTGTCTTCGTTGCTGCTCACCGGTCGGTTGTGCCTGTCCCTGTCGCAAAGGCTCCCGTACATGCTTGGTCGCCTCGTTGGTTTTCCCGTCGGTATTCACCGCCACTTGCGTGCGGCTTTCCGAAGCCGGGGCGACTACTTTCGCCTGCGACTCTTCGGGGCTGGTACGGAAGTATTTCGGCTTGCCCGCCTCAAAGTCATACTTGACGTAGGCGGTATAGGGTTCTCCCTTGCCGTCACGTTTCATGTCCTTGACAAGAATGGCTTTCCCTGCGGTGAAATCCTTCTGCTGTTCGGGGGTAAGCAGCACGCCGCCCATTGTTTTCGGGGCGCGGATATTTCCGTTCTCATCCAGCCATTGGAATTTATAGACCTTCGGTTTCTGTCCGCCTTCCGGCTGTGCGGCGGTCTGTGCGGTTGTGGCTTGTCCGGTTGTAGCTTGGGCGGCAGGTTGGAGATTGCGGGCTTGCCGCGTAGTTTGCCCGCTACGCTGTCTCTGGTTCTGACCGTTCTGTTTGGGTACAAATTCCACTCCTCCACGCTCTACGTTGATTTGCAGGGTGGCGGTGAACTTCCGTTTCTCCGACAAGACAATCTCCTTGTTGGGGATGGCACGCCCGGCACGCAGCTCGCCTATTTCATGTTCGGTAAATTTAGTCTGCCCGATTCCTGTCATGGTCGGCACATCCTTTACGGGAAGGAACGTCACCTCGTTGGTTTGGCGGTCGATACTGATATACGAGGGAATGATTTCGCCCGTTTCCTTATCCACCAGCTCCGCTACACGCCCCATGTTACCCGTCTTTTTCAGGTTCTCTTTGTCTTCGGGGGTGAACGTATGTCCCATGAACTCCCCGTCAAGTTTCGGCTCTTTGCGGATGGCATGGGGGACAAGCCCGATGCTGCCGTCCGGCAATTCCTTGAACGAGAGGCGCGCTTCCAGCTCGAAACGTTCGCCGTTGATATAGGGAGCGACGGTGACAAGCCCCGACTTCCCGTAACCCAGCATCTTTTCCAAATCGCCCGACGCTTCGAGTGTCGCACGGTCGATGCCGTACACCTCTTTCATGTCCGCCCAGTCGATGCGGCTTTCGTCTATCACGTGCTTTTTCTCATCGGGCTTCTCCTGTGCGGATTGCCCGTTTGGTGTCTGCTCCTGCGTCTGTTCTTGCCTTCCGGACTCTTTTTCGTCAGGGAACCAATGGTCTTCAACCGCTTGCCAGAAAGGATCGAGGTCACCGGACTCAGTGGGTTCATCGGGAACAGGTTTAACTTCTTCGGAGACGGTTTGTGCCTGTTCCTCCTGCTTTTCATACTTCTGTGTATCCACGCGGTGAGGGGCGAGCAAATCCCTGTTGGCTTCGGGGTCTTTCAGCAGGTCTTTGAACACATCCAACACCTGTTCCACGGTATCTGCCGCCACACGGTAGAAGCCGAAGCGTTTCGGCTCCTTGCATTGCCGGAAGAAGTTGTCAAGAAAGCTGTCCAATGCGTTGCTGTTCTTGTCGAACTGCAAGAAACTCCCTTTGTTGGCTTCCGTGGCAGCCGTTGTCTTGGGGGTGCCGTCCCTTTTCAGTCCGGCAACCACGCTGATTTCTCCGGTCTTCTCGTCCCGGACAATCAGCACATCCTTTTCGTTCTTCTGATTCTTTTTTTGTGCCATAAGTTGGTCTTCTTTTAATTGTGAATGAAATTGTTCCGCAGCGAAAGTAAGGGCTACGAACCGTTCCGCAATGGATGGCGGAGGGCGTGGCAGCTTGTGGCTTCCGCATGGAAGTTTGTGGCGTTATCCCTTTCCGCCCTTTGCTTCTTTTTTCTGCTCGAACTCGTTGAAATGCGTCCTCAAAAACTCCTGCACGTCCGATTCCTTGTAATAGACCTTGTGCCAGAGCATCCGGTATTTCAGCGTCCCCGAACTGCGGTAACGCTGGATGGAACGCTTGCTCGTGTTGAGCAGCTCGCACAAGTCCTGATTGTCGAGCAGCCGTTCCCCGTCGAGGTATTTCACCTCTTTGAGTTCCTTGCCCGTGAGCGAGGCGAGCAGCCGCTCGTTCCGGTCGAAGCGTTCCATTATTTGCCGCATCCATCCCTCGAAGGTTTCCAAATCCAATGCGCTCATTTCTTCTTTCCCCCTCCCGTGCGCAACAGATAATTGCGTTTGAACTCTTCCACCGTCTGCGCATCGCAGTTATAGATGCTTTCCTTGACCAACCGTTCCACCTCTGAAACGGGATAGCGGCAAGCACCCCCGAAGATGGCGTAACTGATGCGTTTGTTGTCACGCAGGCGTTGGAGCGTGCGGGTGCTGATACCGAGCAGCCCTTTAAGTTCCTTGCTGCTCATCCATATCTCTGCCGCCTTTTCATTCTTCTTCTCTTCACTTTGGCGGACATAGCCCGCTATCAAATCTATCTTTGCCGTCAACTCCTTGTAGGCGGTACTTTCCATCGTGATGATTTCCATATCTGTTGCTTTTTGATTTCGGGGCAAAGTTCCCTCTATTGCATGGGGCGTTTCCACAGGTAGGCAACCACCTATGGAAGATTTTTGTGCAATCCGGGGAAGGTGAAAGGGACAATAGCCGCCATGCGGAAGACACAAGCTGCCAACGGCAGCGGAACAGTACGGGGTACGCCTGCAAAGCGGTACTTTTGCCGGAAACTGATATAAAATATGGAAATAGTAATTATTGAAAAGACGGCTTTTGAAGCCTTGCTTTCCGGGGTGGGCACACTCACGGAGAAAGTGAACGTGCTGTACCGCAGGTGCGGCGACAAGAAAATGAGTAACTGGCTGGACGGGGAGGACGTGTGCCGCCTGCTGCATATCAGCCAAAGGACATTGCAGACGCTTCGGGATAACCGCCTCATCGGGTTCTCGCAGATAAACCGCAAGTTTTACTACAAGCCGGGGGAAGTAGAACGCCTACTGCCTGTGATGAATCAGTTCCGAACGGAAAGGGATACGCCGTAATGATTGTATGCCACCACTAAAATCCATCTTGTTATATGAATGAACATGTTTTGACAACGGACGATGAACGCATCGCGTGTGCCTTGTCCGCACTGCGCAAGGGAGCAAAAGAAGCAAGCCTGCTGGCGCAGAATTACCGCCCGCCACTAAATGGGGAACGGTACATGACCGACAAAGAGGTGGCGGAACGGTTGAAAGTAAGCCGCCGCACGCTTCAGGAATACCGCAACGACCGGAAAATACCTTTTATCCTTTTTGGGGGAAAAGTACTGTATCGGGAAACGGACATTGAAAGGCTGCTGGAAGAGAATTACAAGAAAGTTATCCGCTGAAAAATGAAAGAAAGGGCAAATCTTTACTGTAGTTTGCCCTTTTTTACTCTCCAAAAATGAGTTTTTAATAGATTGTCTATAAATTATTTCAGTTGGATTGTCATTTATGGCATATTATTCACTATATTTGTTGCATAATAGGATTAGAATTATGGCTAAAACACCCCAAAAAGGATTGAATAAAATAAAAGAAGTGCTTGATAATAAGGGAATTTCTCAAACATGGTTGGCAAACCAGCTTGGAAAGAGTTTTAGTATGGTAAATGCGTATGTTTGCAATCGACGACAACCAACTTTAGAAAATCTTTATCAAATAGCTGAAATACTCGAAGTTAGTGTGAAAGATTTGCTAATTGATAAGAGGGAAAATGAATAGATTTAAATAAATAGCGTATGTGTACAACTTGCCCAACGGATTTCTCAGCCAAAGAACCTTCTTTGGGTTACAACTATCAAATTAGATATAGTTTGTATTTATTATTACGTGAAAAAATTAAAGAGAATCCCTCAATTCGTTTAGAGGAATTAGATGATATTGTAATAGATGATATTGATGGCAAAAATTTGTATCAAACGAAGTTACATATCAATTCTGTTGCTAACTTGTCAGATAGAAGCACTGATTTTTGGAAAACTATTAGAGTATGGAGCGAATCTATTCTTTCAGGCTTATTGGATATTGATAATACTGTTTTTACACTCATTACAACAGCGACAACAAGTCCAGATTCTTTTATAGCAAAGCTGACTATTAATAGTGATCTGAATCGAGTTGGAGTATTGGAAGATATGCTTAATGTTTGCACAGAGCGTACTAATCAAAATAATATAAAAGGATATGAAGCATTCGGCCGTTTATCAACAGATCAACAAACGAAATTAATCAATAATATTTATGTGGTAGATGCTTCATTATCTATTGATGGAACTTTAAATGCAATAAAAAATGAGCTAAAATACTCTGCTCCAGTTGGAAAATTAGATTTGTTTGTTGAGAAAATAGAAGGTTGGTGGTTTCAGCAATGTATTTTGATGCTTTCTCGTAAAAAAGATTTTATTTCAAGTAAGGAATTACAAATAAAAATCTCAGATACAAGAGAAATGTTTTCTATGGATAATTTGCCAGATGATTTCCCTGATCCATTGTCTATAGATGAGCATGAAATCGCTAATTATGAGGAAAGAGTTTTTATTAAACAATTAAAGCTTATTGCCATAAAAAACAATAGTTTAAGAAATGCTATTAGTGATTTTAGAAGGGCATTTGAACAACGGTCAAAATGGCTTAGAGATAATTTAACAGGAATAGATGAATATAATAGATTTGATAAACAATTATTTGATTATTGGAATAATATTTTTGCTTTGCTAAAGGATGATTGTGAAGAAATGACAGAAGAGGAACTTATAAAAGCAGGTAAAAGTTTTTATGAAGAATATTATATAAAAAGGCCTCCAACTTATAAAATTCGCAACAACTTTCAACCTCAATATTTGACCATTGGAAGTTGCCACATGTTGGCAGAAGATAAAAAAATTGGTTGGCATCCGAATTTTCAGGAATTGTTAAAAGATAGATAATGGAAAAATGGGAAGATAGATCTCAAATAGCAGCCAATTTACTTAATCCTGCTTTTTGTGGAGAAATAATAAGAAGAACTATTGCTGCATATAATGGTAATGAAGAAGGAATAAAGTTTCCATTTTCTTTGCTTCATTTAATTTTACCCATATTATTACATAAAAAGACCAGAGAGAACATGCCTCAAAGGTCAAGTACATATTTTCATTCTTGGGTTGATGAAAATGAACACCTTTTCATTGATTTTGTACGTAGGGTTAAAGAGTTAATTCCTTATACAAATGAAAGTATGCTATTCCTTTTACAATATAATGCAGCAAAGATCAATGATGATGGAAATATAGAAATAATTTCATATACTCGAAGGACTCCTTCTGGGGATTACTCTAATGAGGTAAAAACTATATACAAGAAGGCGGAGCTGCTCGGCAAATGGTTCCGTTTAACAGGGAATGAACAAACAATTTATATGTTTCTAAAAATTAGACCATAATATGCAAATAAAAAATATAATCCTGTATAAGGATGCGGAGCGTATAAAAGTACTTCCTTTTGATTTAGGGAAAGTTAATATTATAACAGGAGAATCCAAATCAGGAAAAACAGCATTGATTAATATTGTCGATTACTGTTTAGGAAGCAAAGAATGTAAAATTGCAGATGGAGTTATCAGAGATAATGTTTATTGGTTTGCTATCACTGTCTCTTTTGCAAATAGTGAACAATATTTTATAGCAAGATTGAATCCTAATGTAAAAGATGTAAGCACTATTTCTGAAATTTATTTAGAAAAAATAGACAACGATACAATTCCTAATTTTGCAAATTTGCATAACAATAGTAATATTACGGCATTAAAAGAATTTTTATCGAGAAAAATTGGTATAGCAGAAAACTTACAAATAGCGGAAAATAATACACGGGATTCTTTAGAAGTTAATTTTAGACATTCGAGGTTCTATTGTTTTCAGCCACAAACATTAATTGCACAACAAGATTATTTGTTCTATAGGCAAACAGAACCATTTGTACCACAGTCAATAAAGGATTCCTTACCTTATTTTTTAGGGGCAATTAGAGAAGATAGCCTAAGAATTGAACAAGAAATAATTCAAAATAAGCGTATATTAAATAGGCTTATACGTGAAAAGAATGAAGCGGATAAAATTCGGACAGATGGGGTTAGTATGGCATTTTCTTTGATAGAAGAGGCAAGAGAAGTTGGAATCATAGAGAAAAATATTATTGTGGATAAAATAGCAGATGCTTTAACTGTTCTAAACACCATTAAAGATTGGGAACAAACTCCTACCCAAGTTGCAGTAAACGGTGAAAATTCGATTTTGAAGGAGTTGATAAATAAAAGAAACGAATATAAAATAGAATTAGGGCACTTAGAAGATACTATATCTGCAACAAAAACTTTCATAAAGAATAATTTTCATTATTCAGAAGAAGTTGAACAACAAAAAATTAGGCTCGAAAGTATAGGCCTATATCATGAGGCGAGCGATGTCGATCATAATATTTGCCCCCTATGTCATAATGTACTACAAACAAGTATTCCTTCAATAGAAGCTATTAATAAATCATTATCGCATTTGAGTAGAAATTTAGAAGAAACAGCAAGAGAAAAACCTCGCTTAAATAAATATCTACAGGAGCTAAGTGAAAAAAGCGAAAGCTTTAAAGAAGAAATTATTAAAGCAGAAAATGCTATTACTGCTTTATATACAGAACAAGAAAATGCCCGAAGACTACGTGATTTGAATTTACGTAGAGGCAAAGTCATAGGACGAATTAGTTTATTTTTAGAAAGCGTTGATTTTACAGAAAATCAAGATGTAGACAATAAGATTCAAAGAATAAAAGCTGAAATAGAAAGATTATCTGAATTTGTGGATAAGGAATCAAAAGAAGATAAGCTGTTATCAATTATAAATAAGATAAATTTACACATGAGTAATTGGGTGAAAAATCTTGATGTTGAAGATGAAAATGCTCTTATACGTTTTGATTTATCTAAACTTACTCTTATAGCGGACACTGAAAATAAATCAATTCCATTATCACAAATGGGAAGTGGAGCTAATTGGGTAAGTTATCACCTACTGATACATTTCGCCTTACATCAACATTTTGTTCAATTGAACAGACCTGTTCCACGTTTTCTAATGATAGATCAACCGACACAAGTGTATTTTCCTCCAGAGAAAGATGTTAATAATAATGGAGAAATACATGAAAGTTCTGATGAAATTGCAGTAAAAAAGATGTTTGATTTCATTATTGATAGAACCAATAGTATGGAATCCAAATTTCAAGTGATTATTACGGATCATGCTTTTTTACAGGATGATAAATTCAAAGAATGTGTTAAAGTCGTTTGGAGAAATGGAGAAAAGTTAATTCCACAAGATTGGTTAAATGACAATGAAATTCAGGGTGATAATCAATAAAAATGTGGCAGGTTTATCATAACAGATAAACCTGCTCATTCTTAGCACAAATACCCATCTTTCAGTTGAAGGACGATAGGTGGGTGAGAATGTATGGGTGTTACCACCTTTCTTACTATCCACTGCCGGAATATGTTGGCGGGCAGGCTGTTCAATCGGAATGCGATGGCAGTTATCATTTCCATATTATAGGTGTCCGCCCGATTCCCGTTTTCCAAGTGGGTGTATTGGCAAGTGTCGTGTTCCCTTAATACGCCACTTTTAAAGATAGCCTTGATTTGGCTGTTTATAGCGGAGAAGGTAACCCCGAACAGGTCGGTAATTTCATAATCGGTCATCCAGACGTTACCTGTCAGGGCAACGCCTGTTTCTGTGATTGTTATAATTCCTCTTTCCATGATAAGTATCAATTAGATGGTAATATTACTATATTCTTGAATGTTTTCCAAGTGAGCCGACAAGTTTTCCATATCCTTATTCAACTTCTCTTTGGTGATTTTGGCGTAAATCTGCGTTGTCTTTATATTCTTGTGCCCCAAGATGGAACTGACCGTCTCAATAGGCACATTGTTGGTCAGGCAGATTTCCGTCGCCATTGTATGGCGGCTCATGTGCCACGTAAGGCGTTTGGTAATTCCGCACCGTTTGGCTACGGCATTGATACCATACAGGCAGGTCATGTATGCCGGGACGGGAAAAACCTTGTCGCCTTTTCCAAGTCCTTTGTATTTCTCTATAATCTGTAATGGAATATCCAATAACCGGATATTGGACTGCACGCCTGTTTTCTGGCGGTGCATGTAAATCCAAAGGTGGTCGTCAAAGTAGGTGCGCAGGTTCTCTGTCGAAAGGTTGCGCATATCCGTAAAGCTAAGCCCCGTGAAGCAGCAGAACAGGAATAAATCGCGTACTAATTCCTGTTTGGCGTTTTTCAATTTGCCGTTCATCAACAAGTTGATTTCTTCACGGGTAAGCCAGCCGCGTTCGGTATCTTCTTTTTGGATTTCGTAATCGCAGAACGGATCGCGTACCAGCCAGCCGTTGTTAATGGCAATGGAAACCATCGTGCGGAGAGGACAGGTATAAATCCATACCGTATTGTTGCAGCAGTGCTTGTCCACACGCAGGAACATGTCGAAGTCGGTGATGAAAGCCGGAGTAAGCTCTTTCAAAGCGATGTCGCTTAAATGGTAACGCTGGTATATAAACTCTTTCAGGTGTTTATATACCGTCTGGTATTTGCTAAGGCTGGACTTGGATTTCATTCCCGCCTCATACAACTTCTCATAATCCTCGTTGTAACGCTCGAATACTTTGAGCAAGGTGTATTGGCGGTGTTCCAACCCTAAAAAGGCATTCTTCACTTTCTCTGCCGTCACGTAATTATCCCTGTCCATTATCTCCTGATAATGCCCATTGATTTTTACCCGTATCTTGTCCAACATACGGTTGGTTTCCAATGCCATTGTGCTTCTGCCTGTGGCACGGCCTGTTTTGGCATCCCAGATTTTAGGGTTGATCGTCAGTTTGCAACTGAACTGCGTTTGAGTTCCGTCGATGGTAATGCGCCCCATGATAGGGGATGTGCCGTCGTTCTTTACTACTTGTTTCTTACAATAGAAAATCGTCGAAAATGTACTCTTCATAACTCTACAATTTTTAAGTTTCAAAATTACGTTGTGTAGAGTTATCTGTTGTTACGCAAAACACTGTGTATCACAGAATAAGAATCGGATTTATAACTTTTTTCTGCCGTTTCGCCGAAAATCGCTATCTTTACACCGTATTCGGGGTGATTTTCCTCTTAAAAACCATTCAATCACAAGCCTTTAACTTTTCACTTCGGTTTCTTATGCGTAACCCGTTGTAGGTTACAAATAGGAAACGCCGCTCCGGTTTAACTTGGCTTTTTCCCGGTTTTCGATGGCTTCATCCTCTCTCTGCCGCAAATCCCGAACTATCTGTTTTTCAATCCTATTGCGGTGCTTTTCGTTATCTCACTTTTTATTTATAATCCGCAAATCGAAATGTTCGCGCGTTTCAAAATGAAAAGTTCATTTCACAAAACGAAGCGTATAATTTAAAGCACTCTTTATTCCATTTGAACTGGTCAATTCTAAGCTAAAAATAACAGAAAAATAACTTGCAAATATCAACAAAAATCACTATCTTTACATAGTTAAATTGAGGTCGTTTACCCTCAAATCAGTTCAGTTTTGTATTCCCCTACCCTATCAATATTCTAAAAAAATTCGGCCGGCTTCGCCGGTATTTGAATACCTTTTAAATGGAATTCGGAAACCATCCGAAT
>ERZ825525.167-NODE-167-length-95135-cov-14.911969_pt1 | contig 95135 bp, 63 predicted proteins | sample MGYA00519930_ERZ825525 | MGnify/ENA primary metagenome ERZ825525 (study PRJEB31778, sample SAMEA3449203) | human gut metagenome | biome: human gut; feature: human-associated habitat; material: faeces | place: United Kingdom | collected 2010/2012 ... | reverse complement strand
ACCATTCTCCGATATTATTACTCTTTTTCCGCATTTTTTAATATAGTTCGTGACTGATAAGGTATTTGATTGTTTTTACGGGTTTGCGGTCGGCGCGGGGCAAAAAAAGAAATCCGTCGTTACTTGTCAAGTAAACAACGGATTCCTAACTCTTGCGATCGGTATGTTCCATCCACGGCAGTGCCAGCGTCATTGTTTACTTAAAACCAATGAGCGCCACCACCAATTCTGAGCCGTGCGGTTGCTGAACATGCTTCTCTTCAAAAATGTCTTCGAGGCAAATATAAATAAAAAATCGGCAGGTTGTACGTTTTGCCGGAAAAAAGTTGCGGACGGATTGCACCCCCCCCCTCCGACCGGCATGGTATCGGTCTTTTCGCAGGCGGCAGGAACTTCATATAATATAAGGTATCGCTGCCGGAGGCCGCCGGTGCGGATTCGGGAAATGCGAAAGGGAGGAATCCTCGTCGAAGATTCCTCCCGTCGCAAGCGTGCCGCCGTGCGGCTATTTCACCTTCTCCTTGAATTTCTCGATCTGGCGTTTCAGTGCGTCGATCGCCTCGTCGATCGCCTCCTCGAAGGCGCGGGCGCGGTGTTCGGCCACCATATCCTCGCCGGGCATGTGCAGCGTGATGGTCGCTACCTTGTTTCCTTTTTCGAAATCCTTATCCAGTTTGAGAATCACCTCGGCGCCCGTGGCGCGGTCGGCGAAACGTTCCAACTTCGACATCTTGTTCTCCACGAATTCGATCAACTTCTTGTCTGCGTCGAATTTCACTGACTGAATCTGTACGTTCATAGCCTTGTCCTTTATAGTTTGACAATCGGTTACCGTGCTTGCGTGTCCTCTGTGGCAGCGTCGCACGGGGTTTCAATCTCTTCCTTTCTCCGCTCGCGGGGGTGCGCCTTGACGTAGATCTCCTGCAAACGGGTGATGCTGTTGTGGGTGTAGACCTGCGTGGCCTGCAACGAGGAGTGTCCCAACAGCTCCTGTATTTCGCGCATGTCCGCGCCGTGGTTCAGCAGATGCGTCGCAAAGGTGTGCCGCAGTACGTGGGGGCTCTTTTTTCCCTGTACGCCCTCCTTGTTCAACGCCTGTTCCACGATGCGACGCACGACGCTCCGCGAAATGCGCGCTCCTTTCAGTGTTAAAATTAGTGCTTTTTCCTGAGAATTGCAAATGTTTTGCCGCTCGATCAGTTGGAGGTAATGGACCAGAATGCGCCGCAGAGGATCGACCAGCGGGACGATGCGCTCCTTGTCTCCCTTGCCGCGGATGCGCACCTGCCGGTAGTCGTCCGAGAAATCGTTGCGGTTGAGGGCGATCAGTTCCGCGAGGCGGATTCCGCAGCCGTAGAACATGGCCACGGTCAGCGCGTCGCGCACGGTGACGAAATCTTCGCTGCCGGCGCGTCCGTTGATGTCGGCGATCACGTAGGCCATGCGGCTTTCGGGGACGAAGACGGGCAGACGGCGCGGCGTACGCAGCGAACGGACGCTCCGGAAGATATCCTGCGTGACGATTCCCTGCCGGCGCAGGTAATGCCACAATGCCCGAAGCGACGACACCTCGCGGTTCATCGACGCCGGGCCGATGTGCGATTTTTCGGTGCGGTAGAGAATCCATTCACGAATGTCCTCGGTGCGCAGCTGCGAAGGGTCGAACGACGCCTCGTCGACTCCCAGCCACGCCAGAAACCGTTCGATGTCGCGGCGGTAGTTGCGGATAGTGAGCGGGGAGTAACGGCGTTCGGCTTCGAGGTATGTCAGGAATTCGGGGAGCATTTACGACAAAGATACAACTATTTTGCCGGAAAATGAAGCCGCTGCGCATGCGGGACGGGCATGGGCCGGCCGTCGCAGCAGCGTTCGCCGGCCCGGCGGCGACGAATCCGCATGAAAACGGCGGAAATGAAATAAAAGTGAAACGGAATTTGCGAATTCCGATCGTTTTTTCATACCTTTGCCGCGTCAAGGTTTCCGCAACGGGAGTCCTCTCCTGTCGGAATTAATAGGGAACGCGGTGAGAATCCGCGACAGTACCTGCTGCTGTAAGTCCCCTCCCTTTCGGGAGCGAAGTCTATCGCATTCTTTGCCACTGGTGAAATACCGGGAAGGCGCGGTCGACGGGATAAGTCAGAAGACCTGCCTCGATGAACGATTTACACCCGCGGGTTTCGGGTCGGAATCACACGAGATAGTTTTCTGCGTGCTATTTTTCTGTCGATTTCTTCACCCTTCCCCTTGCGTCGTGTAAGTCCGCAAACGGAATCAAACGGCGTAGTTATGTCATACGGATCGGTAATCGGGAGTGCGAGGAGCGCGGCATGGCCGTCGCTCCCTGCATCGTGTGTCTGCGGATCGCTCCTGTCCGACGCGGCCGTTTTTCGGCGCATCGAAATTCCAAACCAAATAAATCTTGTATTATGAAGAAAATCTTTACGCTATTGGCGTTCGCGGCATGTTGTGCAGCGGCAGCATGGAGCTGTTCGGACGAGTACGACGACTCCGGACTCCGTCAGGAGATCGCGGACATCAGACAGGAGATCGCCTCGATGAAGGAGCAGGTGAATTCGTTGAAGACGCTCGTCGACGCCCTGAACGGCAACAAGTTCATTACGAATTATACGGAGTCGGACGACGGTTGGTCGATTACGTTCAACGACGGCAAGACCATCACGATCCGCGACGGCGAGAAAGGCGCCGACGCTCCTGTGCTGGGTATCGCCAGGTTCGAGGGTGTCTACTACTGGACGCTGGGCGGCGCCGACGAATGGCTGCTGGACGATGCCGGCAGCAAGATTCCGGTGGCGGGGCAGGACGGCAAAACCCCTTCGGTCGACGAGGAGGGCTATTGGACGATCGACGGCGAGCCGGTCAAAGGTGCCGACGGCCGACCGGTCAAGGCGGTCGGCGAAGACGGCGATTCGTTCTTCGAGGATGTACGGCAGACCGACGACGAGGTGATTTTCATCCTTGCGGGAGGCGAGACGATCCGGCTGCCCAAAGCCAAAGAGGTGAACTTCGTCATCGAGCGTACGACACTGACGCTCAAATACGGACAGACCGAAAAACTGGCCGTCACGCAGAAGGGCGTCGAGAGCTATTCGATTTCGAAGCCCGACGGGTGGCGCGCTTCGCTCGACGGCGACGTGCTGTCGATCACGGCTCCCGTCGAAGGGAATATCTATGCCGAAAAGAGCGGCAAGGTGACGGTCGTCGCCGTGGGCGCTACGGCGACGGTCGTCGCTGCGGTCGAAGTCAATCTTCCGGTGTTCGACGACAACAACGCCGGTTCGAGCGACTGGGAGGAGTGGAACTAACCGATAAATGAGAAATCCGATGAAAAAGTACTTATATCTTGTCTGCGGTTCGCTGCTGGCCCTCGCGGGATGTACGCGGGATGCCGATGTCGAACCCGCCCGTCCCGTCGAGAGCGGAAAAGTCGTTTTGACCGGTCTTTCGGGAGAGGTTACCCGTACCGGATTCGGCGAGGCATCCGAGGGAGTCGTGCCGTTCCGGTGGAGCGCCGGCGACTGCATCTGGGTCGGCGACGTCAAGAGCGAGCCGCTCGAATCCTCCGGCGAAAAGGGCGCCTTCGTTTTCGAATCCGTCGCCGAAGCCGATTCCTACGACGTGATCTACAACATGACGGGTTCCGCCGCCCGCACGGCGTCGATCCCCGCCGAACAGACACAGGCGGAGGCCGGTCGTCCCGATCTGGGGCGCAACGGCGATTTCGGCTATGCGACGGCCGATGCCAACCGTACGTTCGTGCTGAACCACGCGACCTCCTACGTCTGGTTCGACGTAAGTTCGGCCGACGTGACGGCCAGGCTCGAATCGATTTCCCTGAGCGTGTCGGGCGGCCATGCCATCGCCGGCGAGGCGGTCTTCGCGGAGGGTGCGCTCGGTGCGTGCGAGGGTTCGTCGTCCGTCACGCTGAATTTCGGCGAGGAAGGCGTCGCGTTGCCGACGCAGCACAGCGACTCCGAGGTATTCGCCGCCATGGTGCTCTATCCGGCCGATCTGTCGGAGGCGACAGTCTCGGTCGTCTACACCTTCGCCGACGGTTCGGTCTACATGCAGAGCCGTGCCGGCCGTCGACTCGCGCCGGGCGGTACGCTGCGCATATCGGCTACGATCGCTGCCGCCGACTGCAAGCGCGACGGCGTCTTCTACCTGACCGAAAACGGTGTTGCGGAGGAGATTCCCGAATCGGTCACCTATCTCAAAGCGGTGACGCTGGGCGAAGGGAAACTCGCCGCCGCCGACCTCTCGGCGATCGCTTCGCGGTTGAAGGCGGGCGCGGTGCTCGATTTCGCCGAGGCGACCTATGAAGCCGCGGAGTTCCCGACGGTCTTCTCGCGCAAGACGACGCTGCGAGAGATTTCGCTGCCCTGCAATATCCTGACGATGCCCTCGACGGGCACCTATGCGACAGCGTTCTACGGTTGTACGGGATTGGAGACGGTCGCATTGCCCGACGGGTTGACCGAGATCGCGGCGCGGGCGTTCTCGGGCTGCTCGAAACTCGCGTCCGTCCGGTTGCCTTCCACGCTGACTTCGATCGGCGAGTATGCGTTCTATGACTGCAAGGCGCTGGCCGACGTCGTCGTGCCCGAAAAGATCACGACGCTTTCGCGCAGCCTCTTCGCCGGATGTACGGGTTTGAAGAGCGTGACGATTCCCGCCGGAGTGAAGACGATCGATTCGGGGACCTTCAACAAATGTTCGGCATTGGAGAGTATTGAACTGCCCGAAGGGCTGACCACGCTCGGTTCGCAGGCTTTCATGAATTGCTCGGCGCTCAAATCCGTCCGTATTCCCGACGGAGTGACCGCTATCCCCAATGAGACGTTCGCCTATTGCAGCGTACTCGAAACGGTCGAACTTCCCTCGGCCTTGAAGACGATCGGCAATATGGGATTCTACAAAAACAACGCATTGCGGAGCATCTCCTTTCCGGAGACGTTGGAGACGATCGGCACCAACTCGTTCGATGAATGTCATTCGCTGGCCGATGTGACGATCGATATTCCGGTCGTTACCGATTATTCGTTCCGGGATTGCGGCTGTACGACGATCGTTCTGGGCGAGAAGGTGACCGAAGTCGGACGGAATGCTTTTTACGGCTATTCCGATGAGAGCGGAAACGTGAAGAGCATCACCTGCCGTGCGCAGACGCCGCCGGAACTGGGTCAGACGCCGTTCGACGGCATCGGCAAAAATGTCGAGGGAAAGAAATACCTCTATGTTCCGGCGGCCTCCTACGAGGCTTATGAGAAAGAGTGGGCGTCCGTGATCGGTCAGGGATACATCCTCGAAGACATCAGCGATCAGGAGCTGACCGACGGTGTCTGGTACCGCGTTTCGCGCGAGGAGAAGTGGACGACGACGATGCCCGACACCTTCTCGGCGCTTTATGTCCGCACCGTGGGCGAGCAGACGATTTCGGCCGAGGCGTTGCAGTCCGTCGTCGCCAGACTCGCGGCGCAGTCGGCGCCCGCGACGCTCGATTTCAGCACGGCCGACTATGTTTCCGCCGAATTCCCTGCCTTGCTGGCCGGTAATGAGAAGCTGGGCGGAATCCGTCTCTTCGAAAATACGACGTCGATCGCCGACGGGGCTTTCAAAGGGTGTACGGCGCTGGCCAGGGCGGTCGTTCCGTCGGGCGTCGCCGCAGTCGGGCCGAGTACGTTCGAAGGGTGTTCCGCTCTGGCGGAGGTCACGCTGCCTTCGTCCGTCGCATCGATCGCCGACAAGGCGTTCAGCGGTTGTGCTGCGCTGTCGGAGATCGCGCTGGGCAATGTGAAGAGCATCGGCGACGAAGCTTTCGCCGCCAGCGGATTGACCGAGGTGTCGCTCGGAGGTACGACGCTCGGTGCGAAGGCGTTCCGCGATTGTCCGGCGCTGGCTGCGGTCGAACTCGGTTCGATCGGCACCGTTCCCGCCGAGAGCTTCAAGGGGTGCACGTCGCTGACATCGCTGACGGTTCCCGCTTCGGTGACCGCCGTCGATGCGGGTGCGTTCGAGGGTTGTTCGAAGCTCGCCGACCTTTCGCTGGGCAGCGGCGTGACGACCGTAGGCGACAGGGCGTTCGCCGACTGCGGCCTGACGGCGCTGGTGCTGCCCGACAATGTGACGGAGCTCGGCAGCGAGGTCTTTGCGGGTAATCCGACACTCGCGTCCGTCAAGTTCGGAGCCGGCATTACGGCCGTCAGCGACGGAGCATTCGCAGGGAACGACGTCATCGAACGGCTGACGATTCCCAAGACGGTCGAGTCGATCGGCGCCGGTGCGTTCGCCGGTTGGTCGAAGCTCAACACGCTGACCGTTTCGGGCGACGCGCTCGCTTCGATCGGCAGCAAGGCTTTCGAGAATGCCGTGCTTTTGGCCGACATCTACTGCGAGCCGACGACGGCTCCGACGGTCGCGGCCGACAGTTTCGCGGGGGCGGGCGCTTCGGTTCAGGGCGCCAGGACCGTCCACGTCCCGTCGGTCGACGCCTATTCGGCGTGGACTGCGGCGTGCAGCGGTTATACGTTCGCCGCATTGGGCGACGACTACCTGAGCGAAGGCGTCTACTACCGTGTTTCGGCCGGCGACAAGTGGTCTGCGGAACTTCCGGCATCCTTCTCGACGCTCTTCGTCAAGACGGCAGGGGACAATACGGCGATGAGCGCGTCGCAGCTGAGTGCGGTGGCCGCCGCCGTCAAGGGACTGTCCGCCGCGGCGACCGTCGATCTGAGCGAAGCCGTCTACGAGAGCGCGACTTTTCCCGCCGTATTCAGGGACAACAAAAATCTGTCGGACATCGTGCTGCCGAAGAATATTACCGCCGTGGCGAAGCATGTTTTCAGCGGATCGGGTCTGATCAGGGCGCACGTTTCGGCGGCTGTCACCTACGACGTCAATACCTATGCGTCGTGCGCTTCGCTCGCGAGCGTCACGTTCGACGAATATGTGCCGAAGATCACTGACGCGATGTTCCAGGGCTGTCCGCTGACGCAGGTCGTGCTGCCCGCCGAGGTCACGACGATCGGCTCGAACGCCTTCAACGGTTGCAAGTCGCTGGCGAAGGTCTCCTTCGGCACCAAACTGAAAACGATCGGTTCCGCAGCGTTCAGTGGGTGTTCGGCGCTGACGGCGCTGATCTTCCCCGATGCGACGGAATCCATCGGACAGAATGCCTTTGCCGATTGTTACAATCTGCGGAGCGTTTCGTTCGGCCGCGGCATGAAGGAGATCGGAACTTACAGTTTTACCGGATACGACTGGACGGGAACGGGTCAGGGCGGTTGCCCGCTGCTGGGCGAGATCATCTGCCGTGCGGCCACTCCGCCGACGCTGGAGGAGTCTTACGGTTCCGGACCGTTCGGCGGATCGTACGAGATCGTCGCCGGCAGCAAGGCGGAGACCCGCGTCATCCATCTGCCCGAGAGCGACGACCCGTCGCTGAGTACGGGCGGCGGCTATGTGAATTCGGGCTGGGTGCAGCTGACCATGGCTCCCTATAACTTTACGTTCGTCTACGACGTGGAACCGACCGGCACGTGGAAATAGATCCGGCGGAAGTCAACTCTCTGCGGGAGAGACGTCGGAGCCGGAAATCGGGCTCCGGCGTTCCCCCGTATTTCAAACGCATACGATATGAAACGTTATTTACCCTTTTTGTGCGGATTGCTGCTGGCGGCCTGTTCCTCGGAGTTCGAAGAGGAAGCAGGGGCGGTTCGGGGCGGCCGCGCTGTCGAATTGACCGGTGTGTCCGGTTCTTCTACGCGAACGTCGGCGGGCGCCGTCGACGGCGCGGCGATTCCGTTTCTGTGGAGCGCCGACGACCGGATATGGGTCAACGGCGTGCAGAGCTCCGAAGCGGGAACCGCAGGCGCTGCGGCGAGCTTCGGATTTTCCGAACTGACGGGCGAAGCTCCCTACGAAGTCTACTACAATATGACGGGCGAGGGGGCGCGGGCCGTCGTCCCTTCCCGCCAGAATCAGGCGGCGGCTGGTGAATTGCAGCTGGGCGCCAACGGCGATTTCGGTTATGCGACTACCGATGCGGGCGGACATTTCACGCTGTCGCACGCTACCTCCTACATCTGGTTCGATCCGTGGTCGCAGGAGGTGGACGCACGGCTGGTTTCGGTTTCGCTGGCGACCGCCGACCGGACGATCGCGCTCTGCGGCACGCGCACGTTCGACGGCGGCGGATTCGGTGCCGCGACCGGCGGGGAGTATGCCGTTACGCTGTCGTTCGGCGCGGAGGGCGTCGCGCTGCCTGCGTCCGGCGGCGATACGCGGGTGTTCGCCGCGGCGGTGGTCTATCCGGTGGATTGCAGCGCGACGGAGGTGCATGTGACCTATACGTTCGCGGACGGCAGCGTCTACACCGAAACCCGCCCCGGCCGGAAGTTGGAGGCAGGCGCGACCTACCGCCTGACCTCCGAGATCACGAAACGTGCCGGCGGCGCGTTGGAGATCGAGGCGGGAGAGGCGGACGGCGAACCCGTGTGTCTGAAATACGGCGGGTCGGAGGTACGCTCCCTGACGGCCGAAGGGTGGATTCCTCAGGTGCGGACGACCGCTCCGGCGCGGTGGACGGCCGATCTGAATATCGCCCGCCGCACGCTGCGTGTCGCACCGCCCGCGGAGTATCTCGAAGGGCAGGACTTGGAGAACACGCTGCGCATCGAATCGGACGGCGAACCGCTCTTCTCGCAGGACTATTACGTGCTCGATTTCACCCATCCCGAAGGGACGTTCGTGCTCATGGAGGGCAACATGACGACCGAAAACGGTTCGATCGTCTACTTCGACCAGCACATGCGCTACCACGAACGGGTCTACGAGGAGGTCAACGACAACGAGATCGGCAACGTGTTGCAGGACATGTACATGATCGGCGGCCGCATCTATTTCATCACGCAGAACGGCCGGACGAGCAGCACGGGAACGACCTTCAACGGCGACGGCCGCTTCGTAATCTGCGACGCGCACACGATGAAGCGGATCCTTGCGCGCGACATGCCGTTCTATGCGCAGGTCGCTTCATCGTCGGGTACCAGATCGACGCTCTGCTGGCCGCAGCACATCGTTGCGGTAAGTCCCGAAAAGGGGTATATCCAGTATTCGACGTCGGACATGGAGTCGCATTCGGGCATCCGTACCGTCAATCTGGTTTCGGGCGTGATCGCCACGACCGATATTCCGGATACCTACGGTGTCTTCACCAAGACCGGCGCCACGAAGGCGCGCATGACCGTTTCGCGCGGGAAGGTCTTCGCCGGACGGGGCAATTCGGTGATCGTCATCGACTCTGCGACCGATCGGGTCGTTAGGGAGCACACCTATCCCGACCGGCAGGTCAAGGATCTGGCCAAGGGAGCCGACGGGAAGATCTACGCCGTCTTCACCGGCGAGTTCGAGATCGACGGCGACTTGGGATACTACGGCAACGTCGTCTGGAAATCGCCCGCGATGATCGCGGCGTTCGACGCCGAAGGAGAGGTCGTCTCGGAGCAAACGCTGCCCGAGACGGTGAAGCTGCGCACCGGCACGGCTTCGCCGAGCGTCCAGCTCTGCGCCAGCTTCCGGCAGCCGTGGCTCTACTTCATCGGCAAGACCGATTTCAGTGCGACCGAGGCGATGCGTTACAATTACGAAACGGGACAGGTCGACTGGGACTACATCACGGCCGACATCGACGGCAGCCACGAGGGCGGTTCGCTCATCTACGGCTACATGGGCGTGCACCCCACGACCGAGCAGTTGTGGGTGGGGAAATCCTCCTATACGAACAGCCGGATCCATGTCTACGATGTTTCGCGCAGCGATGCGGTGGAGTACGGCAGCTATTATCAGAAGAAGGCGAGTCCGGCGGGCGTCGATTTCGCCTACCGCTTCACGGAGGAGTGGATCAACCGATAGGATATGAGTTTTACGAAGTTCAAGCGATGGTTCGCAATCCTCGCATGTGCGGCGCTCGGCGGCGCATGTATGGATTACGGGCCTTACGAGGTGGAGGATTTCGGGATTACCGGATCGGGGTTGTTCATCACCAACGAGGGCAACTTCATGTACGGCAACGCGTCGCTCTCCTACTACGATCCCGAGAAGAAACAGGTCGAGAACGAGATCTTCTTCCGCGCCAACGGCTTCAAACTGGGCGATGTGGCGCAGTCGATGGTCATCCGCGACGGCATCGGCTGGATCGTGGTCAATAATTCGGGCGTGATCTACGCGATCGACATCGACACCTTCAAGGAGGTGGGGCGTATCGAGGGCTTCACTTCGCCGCGCTACATCCACTTCCTGAGCGACGAAAAGGCCTATGTCACCCAGATCTGGGATCCGCGCATCTATATCGTCAACCCCCGGACTTACGAGATCACGGGGTATATCCAGACGGACATGGATTTCGAGACGGGTTCGACCGAGCAGATGGTGCAGTACGACAAGTATGTCTTCACCAACTGCTGGTCTTACCAGAACCGGATTCTGGTGATCGACACCGAGACCGACACCGTTTGCGACGAGATCACGGTGGGCATCCAGCCCACGTCGCTGGTCATGGACAAGTACAACAAGATCTGGACGGTGACCGACGGCGGTTACGAGGGGTCGCCCTACGGTCACGAGGCGCCGTCGCTCTACTGCATCGACGCCGCGACGCGGAAGGTCGAGAAGCAGTTCAAGTTCAAGTTCGGCGACTGGCCCTCGGAGGTGCAGCTCAACGGTACGCGCGACACGCTCTACTTCATCAACAAGGCGATCTGGCGGCTGCCCGTCACGGCGACGAACTTTCCGGTGAAACCCTTCGTGCCCTATCAGAATACGCTCTATTACGGCTTGACGGTCAATCCGTTCAATTCGGAGGTCTACGTGGCCGACGCGATCGACTACGTGCAGGACGGGGTCATCCTGCGCTATTCGCCCGAAGGCGAACTGCTCGACGAATTTTATGTGGGGATTATCCCCGGCGCCTTCTGTTGGCGTTGAAAACCGATAAACCATGAACAGAATACGTTTCAGTTGTTTTGCGCTCCTTGCCGCGGCGGCCGTCGCCTGCAACAAGGACGACATCATCACGCGCGAGGAGGCGCAGGCTCCGGTCATCGCCTTCGATGTCAATACAGGCGTCTACACCGCCAAGGTGGGGCGGGAGTTTACCATCGCCCCGACTTATGAGTACGTCGACCGTGCGGTCTATGCGTGGAAGCTGGAGAAGACGGGCCGGATCATCTCGACCGAACCCGTGCTGACCTACGTCATCGACGAGGTGGAGGGCGAGGAGAAGGAGGATTATTACATCGAGTTGGAGGTGACCACGCCCCAGGGGACGACGCGCGAACAGACGCGCGTGGAGGTTTACCGAATCCTGCCGCCCGTGATCGTCCTCTCCGAAGGGGCGGAGGTCGTGCGGGGGCATGTCTACGAGATCTCGCCGGACGTGCGGTGGGGCGAGAAGGCGACCTACCGCTGGACGATGCGTCGTCCGGGGGCTGCCGAGGCGGAGGAGGTCGGGCGCGAGCAGACTTACGAGTTCTGCGAACAGGCGTTGGGCGAATACGAACTCCGCCTGCGGGCCGAGAACGAGGACGGGGCCGACGAGAAGAGCATCCGCGTGGAGGTGACCGAGGCGCTTCCGGTCTCGGTGACGGTGCCGCCGATCGGACGGCTTTACGACGGGCTGACACGTACCGTGCCGCTCGGGCGGTCGATCACGCTGCGTCCCTCGATTTGGAACGGCCGGAATCCCCGTTACAGCTGGACGGTCGACGGCGAGGAGATCTCGACGGAGCTCGCCTGCACCTATACGCCGTCCGGCAAAGGAGTGAAGAAGCTGCTTTTCACGGTGACGGACAGCTCGGACGAACCTGCGGCGGCGGTGGCGAAAGGGGTGAGGTCGACCGGCGAGGTGCGAGCGACGGTGGAGTACAGCGTCGAATGCTGCGACGAAGAGGGGGCTTTCCGACGTCCGGCCACGCCGTCCAGCGAAGCGTCGTGGACGAAGGTCTACGAATATACGCCTGCGCCCGGCCAATTCATCAATGAACTCGTTTCGGGAGGGTTCACCGGTGCGGAGACCACGCCCGAAGCGGCCGTCGCCTATGCCGAAGAACGGCTGCGCAAGGGGACGTGGGTGTCGCTCGGCGGCTGGGGCGGCTACATCGTCGTCGGGTTCGACCACAGCATCGACAATTCGTCGGAGGGTTATCGCGGCGGCTACAATTTCTCGATTACGGGCAACGCCTTCGAAGGATCGTCCGAACCGGGCATCGTCTGGGTGATGCAGGATACCAACGGCAATACGCTGCCCGACGACGAGTGGTACGAACTCAAAGGTTCGGAGTTCGGCAAGGAGGAGACTCTTCGGGACTATGCGGTCACTTACTACCGCCCGACCTATTCGGGCGCTTCGGTGCAGTGGCGCGACAATCGCGGCGTCAGCGGCAAGATCGACTATCTGAAAGCGTACCACGACCAGCCCAGCTATTACCCCAACTGGATCGATGCCGAGAGTTACGTCCTCTACGGAACCTGCCTCGAAAGCCGCACCTACGACCAGTCGGGCAACGGCTCCTACTGGGTCAACGACTCCTACGATTGGGGGTATGCCGACAACTTCGGCGAAGACCGGCTTTCGGACGACGAAAATGCGGGGGCGGGGGCCATGAAGACCTATTTCAAGATCGAGAACGCCGTCGACGGGAACGGCGAGCCGGCGAACCTCGCCTACATCGACTTCGTCAAGGTGCAGACCGGCGTCAACGCCAAGGCCGGCTGGCTGGGCGAGAACTCCACGGAGGTATTCGGTTTCACGGACGAGAATCTCAATCAGGGCAAATAACGGACGATTATGAAGAGATTATGGATATGCGGCTGCTTCGCCTTGCTGTGCGGGGCCTGCGACGACAAGACGGCGGACGAGCCGGTGTGGAACGGCGACAACTACGTCACGGCCTTTTCGCTGACGGTGGGGGAGGCGACCTACGAGGCGGTCGTCCACGACGGGCGAATCACTGTCGACGTTCCCTACGACGCATCGCTCGACGGGGCGGAGGTGCATTACGAATTGTGCGAACATGCGTCGATCCATCCCGATCCGGCGACGATTAGGGACTGGTCGCAGGAGTGGCAGTTTCTGGTCAGCTCCTACGGCCAGAGCGACCGCACGTATATTTACACGGTCAATCGTACCGACGTTGCGACCGGGGGAAGCCTGACGCTGCGCACGCAGGCCGAGGTGGATGCCTTCGCCGCGAGCCGGATCAATGTGGTCGAAGGCAACCTCACGATCGGCGTCGAGGGCGGCGAGGCGATCGTGAATCTGGACGGACTGGCCGGTCTGGTCTCGGTGCGCTGCGACCTGACGGTCACGAACGCCTATCGGGGCGAGGATCTGGCGGGACTGGCCGGATTGCGCCGGTGCGAGTCGCTGCGCATCGGCAGTGCGGGGGCGCCGAATGAGACATTGAAGCGGATCGAACTGCCTGCCCTGCGCGAGGTGGCGGGCGATCTGCAACTCTGCGGTACGGCGGTGCGGTCGGTCGTTTTCTCGGCGTTGCAGCGCGTCGACGGGGCCTTCGCGGTCGGTTCGGACGCGCTCGCCGAGATCGTGGCCGACGAATTGGAGTCGGTCGGCGGCGACATGCGGCTCGCGGGGTCGACGGGCAACGCGGCCAAGGCGCCGTGCGAGCAGATGTATTTTCCCGAATTGCAGCGTGTCGGCGGGGAGCTGTCCGTGGCACGCTTCGGCAAGCTGGGACAGCTCGCGACGACCTTCGGTGCGCTGGCTTCGGTCGGTTCGATCGCCTACGAGGAGCTTGCGCTGACCGCTTCGTGCGAGTTTCCGCTGATCGAAACCGTCGGGGCGGTCGCGCTGACCGACTGTCCTGCGCTCCGGACGATCTCGCTGCCTCGGCTTGCCGCGGCCGGGTCGTTCTCCGTCGAGGGGTGTCCGGCCGTCGAAACGGTCGACCTGCCGCTTGTCGAACGGTTCGCGGGCGACGTGCGGCTGGCTTCGCTGTCCGCCGTCACCGATTTCGGCGCCCTGCTGCCGCGTCTCACGGCCATCGGCGGCGACCTCACGCTCGACGACCTGTCGGGCCTCGCCGGGGTATTCGATCTCTCGAAATACGCCTTTTCGGAGCACAGCGCCGTCACGCTGCGGTTCGTTTCGACACCGAAGCTGACGGAGCTGCGCGGCGGCGGATTCGCCGGATCGCTGTCGCTCGATGCGGCGGCGCTTGCACCGCAGCCGGAGACGATGCCCTTCGCGCTGTCGGGCTTCGAGCGGCTCGACGTCCTGCATGTTGTCGGGTTCAAGGGTCTCTCCGCGCTTTCGCTCCCCGTGGCCGCCTGCACCGATCTGCTGATCGAAAACTGCGGGACGCAGCGGGCCTTCGCGCTCTCGCTGCCGGCGCTCGAAGAGGTGCGGGGTACGCTGCTCTGCAAGAACTGCGGCAAGACCGGAGCCGCCAACTCGGCGTCGTTTCCGCGACTGCGGAGCATCGGGCGGCAGTTGGCGTTCTATGTCAACGTGTCGTCGTTCGCTTCGCTCGCGTTTCCGGAATTGGAGCGTGTGGGCGATGGCCTCGGCGTTTCGGACGATGCGTCGAGCGATTACGCTTTCTATACGATGCCCAGCGGCTGTACGGGAGCGTTCGTGCTGCCGAAGCTGAAAGAGGTGCGGGGTAACATGCTGCTCTCGACGTGGAATGCCTCCACCGATCGGGTCGCCGCGTTCCGCTTCCCCGCGCTGGAAACGGTGACGGGCGAACTCTTCGTCGGACATGCCAGCTACAAGAACCGGACGGTGACTGCACTCGACTTCTCCGCCCTGCGACAGGTCGGATCGGTCTATGTCGGCAACCTTTCGTCGGCGACTGACTTTTCGACCTTCGCAAGAGCGCTGCCGTCGCTCTCGGACGCGACGTGGCGGGTGGAGAATTGCGGCGAGAATCCCACGTATGAACAGATGCTCGGCGGCCAGACCGGAAGACCATGAAGCATATCCTGACGATTATCCTCTGCGCTGCCTCCTGCCTCTGTTACGGGCAGGAGCGGCGGCAGACCGAATCCCGCGAGGGGTGGTGGAACGACAATCCCTCGTTCGTGGTGCCGATCCGCGAGATCGGTGTGACGGCACGCCGTCCGATGAAGGAGATCGGCGTGCAGAAAACCCGGCTCGACACGCTCGTGCTCCATGAGAACATCGCCCTGTCGATGGCCGACGTGCTGACTTTCAACACTTCGATCTTCGTCAAGCAGTACGGCCGGGCCACGCTCTCGACGGTGGCGTTCCGCGGTACGTCGCCGTCGCACACGCAGGTGACGTGGAACGGGATGCGCATCAATTCGCCGATGCTGGGCATGACCGACTTTTCGATGATTCCCTCCTACTTCATCGACGACGCTTCGCTGCTGCACGGCACCTCGTCGGTCAACGAGACGGGCGGCGGCCTGGGAGGTGCGGTCAAGCTCTCGACGCGGCCGGCCGACCGGCGGGGATTCGGATTGCAGTACGTCCAGGGCGTCGGGTCGTTCTCGACCTTCGACGAGTTCCTGCGTCTGACCTACGGCGGCGACCGCTGGCAGAGTTCGACGCGCGTGGTCTATTCCTCGTCGCCGAACGATTTCAGGTACAGAAACTACAACAAGAAACTGAACGTCTACGACGACGATCGCAATATCGTCGATTCCTACTATCCCGTCGAACGCAACAAGAGCGGCGCCTACCACGATCTGCACCTGTTGCAGGAACTTTACTACAATTCCGGCGACGGCAACCGTTTCGGATTGCAGGCGTGGTACGTCCATTCGTCGCGCGGCGTCCCGATGCTGTCGGTCGACCACAAGGAGGACGACGACTACTCCAACGTGCAGCGCGAGCAGACGCTGCGCGGCATCTTGCAATGGGATCATCTCCGCGAGAATTGGAAGGTAGGAGCCAAGGCGGGGTATATCCATACGTGGATGGCCTACGATTTCGAGAAGTCGCTCGGCAACGGCAACATGGCGCAGATGATCCGCTCGCGCAGCCGGATCGATACGTTTTTCGGCCAGGTCGAGGGCGAATATTCCGTCGGCGACAAGTGGCTCTTTACGGCCGACCTTTCGGTGCACCAGCATCTGGTCGAAAGCGTCGACAAGAACGTCCTGCCGATGAAAGATCCGCAGCAGCTCGGCGGCAACCGCAAGAAGGTGCAGGTCGGCTACGATCAGGGGCGCGTCGAGCTGTCGGGTTACGTCTCGGCCAAGTACCAGCCGACGGACCGGCTGGGGCTGTCGCTGGCGCTGCGCGAGGAGATGTTCGGCGACGACTGGACGCCGGTCATCCCCGCCTTCTTCGCCGATTACGTGCTTTCGCACCGCGGCAGGGTGGTGGCCAAAGCCTCCGTGTCGCGTAACTTCCGTTTCCCGACGCTCAACGACCTCTATTTCCTACCGGGCGGCAATCCCGACCTGAAAAAGGAGCACGGCGTCAGCTACGACGGCGGCGTTTCGTTCGCCGTGGGGCGCGGAGGCTCCTACTCGCTGCACGGCGAGGCGACATGGTTCGACTCCTACATCGACGACTGGATCGTCTGGCTGCCCACCTTCAAGGGATTCTGGACTCCGAAGAACATCAAGGAGGTGCACGCCTACGGCGTCGAGTTGAAGGCGGGGCTCGACTGGCAGCCGGCGCCCGACTGGCAGTTGAACGCCGACGGCAATTTCTCGTGGACGCCCTCGATCAACAACGGCGATCCGGTCGACTGGTACGACAAGGCGATCGGCAAGCAACTGGTCTATATCCCCGAATATTCGGCTTCGGTGACCGGACGGTTGACTTACAGGTCGTGGAGGTTCATTTACAAGTGGTGTTATTACAGCGAACGCTTCACCACGTCGGACAACAGCATGAAGACGAAGATCGGCCGCGTGAAACCCTATTTCATGAGTGACGTTTCGCTCGAAAAGGCCTTTTCGCTGCGATGGGCCGACTTCACGGTCAAGGGGGTGGTCAACAATCTCTTCAACGAGGAGTACGAATCGGTGCTTTCGCGTCCGATGCCGCGCCTGAATTACGAACTCTTCCTCGATATCCGGCCGCGCTGGGGCAGGAGAAGGTAGAAGAGGCGTCGCGGGAACGGCCGGTCTGTTTTCGGGATCGGGCGGGGGTGCGAATCCTGCGGGACGGCTCCGTATGCCGCGGGCGGGCGCTCCGGCGCGGTTTTCGTCCGGATATGCCGGAAGTAGGGGGCGGTGCGGTCGCCGGACCGGATGGCGCGGCGGACGGTCCTCCCCGCGTCGAAACACGGGGTGCGGGGTGCGGCGGACAAAGAATTCTTTCAGAGCCCTTCGTGGGCGCAGACGCGTCCCAGCTGCGTTTCGATGATGCGCGCGAGTTCGTATTCGGGCGTCTGGTCGCTGACGGCGTTGTTGACGGCGCCGCCGGTGGCGGTGCCGAGCGTGAAGAGCTTGTCGGTGCGCGTGGCGTAGAGTACCGCATTGAAATCCCCCATCGGCGTCTCGGTCGATGCCTCGGTCGGTGCGGCGACGACGGCCGCGATCTGTTCGTCGTGTTGCGCCATGCGTTCGATGAAGGCGAGCAACTCCTCCTCGTTCTCCAATCGGGGTTGCAGCCAGAACCGGTTTTCTTCTTCCGTTCCGGTCTCGAACGGGCGGCACAAGGCGAAGCCGTAGTGCATGGCCGTGCGTTGTGCCAGTTCCTCTGAAATTCCGTACAAAACGATATTCATAACTCTACGTTTTAGAGGTTTGTCTTCAAAAATTCACCGGTCGCTTCGATCCGCTGCGGCGCTCGGCCTGCCGGCGCAGTTCGCGGGAGCGGATTCGCCGTACCGGAGTACGACGGTATTCGCAGCCTGTTTCCCCGAATCCGTCCTGTCCGGAAACGGGGCGGACGATGTGTCCGGACGGCGCATCGTATCGCTGCAAAGGAACGAAGAATGCAATTCGACCTTTTCGTTAAGCCGAGCGCAGAGCCGAACTTGTTCGCGCTTTGCCGAGGCGGGAAAAGGAGCATGAAAATGAACGACGATCTGGCAGCCGATGCGATTTGCAACCGGAATCGGATACCCTGTCCACGAGGTTCTCCGACGTCGAATCGATCTGGCAGGTCTTCTGACTGACTCCTGTTTCCGAAGCCTTCCCGATCCGTGCGGACCAGTGGCTGAGATGTTCGTAACGTCGCGGAGCTTCACAGCAGCGGGACTGTCCGGGATTTGCACCCGATTCCCTTTTCATTCCGTCGTTTTGCGAACGGACGGAAGACCAAATCTGGGGCAAATATAGGGATTGAGTCCGAAAAACGGTTCGAAAAGACGAAATTTTTTTCGAAAAATCCCGTTTCAAGCCGCCGGATCGACTAATTTTGCCGTATGAATTTTTCATACCGATATCGTGCCGAAGATTCCGCGGTTGAGCTGCCTGCGGCCGATTACGTCGCCCGCTTCCGCGATGCGCAGCGGATTGCGGAATATTGCCGCGCCTGCCCCAGTTACGGGAGCAGCTGGGGTTGTCCGCCCTTCGGGTTCTCCGTCGAGGAGTATCTGTCGGGCTATGCGACGGCGCTCGTCGTCGCTACGAAGATCGTGCCGGAGCAGGAGGGACTGCCCCTGTCGGAGGCAGGCCGGCTGATGCGTCCCGAGCGCAAGCGGATCGAAGCACGGCTGCTCGATATGGAGCGGCGCATCGGCGGCCGTTCGTTCGCCTATGTCGGCACCTGTCTCCATTGTCCGGAAGGCAGTTGTACCCGTCCCGACGGGAATCCGTGCCGTCATCCCGATCGGGTGCGTCCTTCGCTCGAAGCGTGCGGATTCGACGTCGGCCGCACGGCACGCGAACTTTTCGGCATCGAGTTGAAATGGGGCGTCGAGGGGCGTATGCCCGAATACCTGACGCTCGTCTGCGGATTTTTCCACAATGCGGGACATATCGTATGGAACGGATAAGGGCGGTTTTCAACTGGAGCGGCGGCAAGGATTCCGCCCATGCGCTCTGGCGGGCGATGCGGTCGGGCGACTACGAGATCGTCGCGCTGCTGACGACCGTCGACGGCTCGACGCGGCGTTCGACGATGCACGGCATTCCGGCGGCGTTGTTGCAGGCGCAGGCCGAACGGATCGGGATTCCGTTGTACCGCCTCGATCTGGCTCCGAACGGCGATATGGCGGATTACGAAGCGGCGATGTCGCGTGCCGTGGCGCATTTCGGGGCACGGGGCGTGACGCACTTCATCTTCGGCGATATTTTCCTGCACGACGTGCGCGCGTACAGGGAGAGGCAGCTCGCGCCGTTCGGCATCGAAGTCGTCGAGCCGCTCTGGGGAGAATCTTCTCAGGAGGTGATGGCGGATTTCCTCGCGTCGGGGTTGAAAACGGTGGTCGTGACGACGATGGACGACGGATTGGGGCGTGCCGCCGTAGGGCGTGTCGTCGATCGCGATTTCGTGGCGTCACTGCCCGCCGGAACCGATCCCAACGGCGAGAACGGCGAGTACCACACTTTCTGCTACGACGGGCCGATCTTCGCTTCGCCCGTGCCGTTCCGGCTCGGAACGCCTTTCAGCCGCAGCTACGACGTCCGGCTCGACGACGGGACGTCGAAGAGCTACGCCTATTGGTTCGCCGATCTGCGGGAGGCGTGATTCCGCTTTTCGCGGCCGGACGAAACACGGGATTGTGTATTTCCGTATCTTCTTCCGCGATCGGTTTCGTCCGATGTGTTTTTCGGTCGGAACGGAGAGCGGTTGTCGCAACAGCCCTGTCGTTTGTTGTAGGCCGTGAGCATCCGGCCAGCTTTTCCTGCTCTTTCAGGTAGTCGCTCATCAGGGCTACGGTCGCTTCGTCAGCGCGTTTCTCGCCGGTGATCTTCTCGATTTTCCGGATTATTTCCTATCTTTGGCTTCGCCTCAGATACTCCCGCTCGGCAATGTTCAAATAAATTTGCATTGCGTTCGGCTTATTCGTATCTTTGTGCATAAAGTTTCTGGCCCGATGCGAAACACCGGACGAAACATAACGGCGTCGTTGCTCCTGTTACTCTTTGTGGGGTATTGGAGCAGTGTCACGTTGTTTCCGCATGTCCACCGGATCGACGGACACGTTTTCGTCCATTCGCATCCCTTCTCCGGCTCTTCGGGCAATCCCGGTCACAACCACACGCCGCAACAGTTCCAGCTGATCGCGCACCTGTCGTTGCTGATTGCCACGGCGGCGACGTTCGTCGCGCTGGTTTTCGGGCAGGCGGGAGCCGCTTTTGTCTTCGGAGTCCGGAAACCCGTCGCGCGGCGCGGTATGCCGGTGCGAGTCTACGGCTTGCGCGCACCTCCCCTGGATTGATGTTTTTGCGAATCTGAATGCGGAGCGGACGTTTTGTCCTGTCTTCGCCGTCATTTGTTGTATATTCATCAAATCCGAATCATCCAATGAAAAAACATATCATCGGAGCACTTGTCGTGCTCCTGTTGCCTGCGGTGTGCCTCGCCGCAGGAGAAGCCGTCGTGAAAACCGGAAAACAAAGCGATGCGAATATTACGGGGCATGTCGTCGATGCGAAGAGCGGCGAGCACCTTGCCTATGCGACCGTCGCCGTGAAAGGTACGACCATCGGGTGTGCGACCGACGCCACCGGACACTATTTCCTGAAAAACCTGCCTTTGGGACGTTTTACGCTCGTCGCGTCGTCGGTGGGCTACCGGTCGGCCGAAACGACGGTGGAGATCGTCGCCGACAGGACTGCCGAGGTGAATTTTTCCCTGAACGAGGAGGCGCTCGCAGTGGAGGAGGTCGTCGTTTCGGCCAGCCGTACGGAGACCAACCGGAAGTTCTCGCCTACGATCGTCTCCGTCGCCTCGACGAAACTGTTCGAATCGACCGCGTCGAGCAACCTGGCTGAAACGATGAATTTTCAGTCGGGATTGCGCGTGGAGAACAACTGCGGTAACTGCGGTACTACGCAGTTGCGTATCAACGGATTGGAGGGGCAATATTCGCAGGTGCTGCTCGACAGCCGGCCGATTTTCAGTTCGCTGGCTTCGGTGTACGGGCTGGAACAGCTGCCCGTGGCCATGATCGAACGGGTCGAGGTGATCCGCGGCGGCGGGTCGGCTCTGTTCGGCGCCAACGCCATCGGCGGCGTGGTCAACATCATCACCAAGGAGCCGCTCTACAACTCGGTGACGCTGGCCAATACGACCAATATTTCGGAGGACGGTACGGCCGATTTCAATACGTCGCTCAACGGGTCGTTCGTCTCCGACGATTACAAGACGGGCGTCTATCTCTTCGGGATGATCCGCGACCGCGACTCCTACGACCGCAACGGCGACGGCTTTTCGGACATTCCGGAACTCAATTCCGAGACGGTCGGATTTCGTGCCTACTACAAGACTTCGCCCTATACGCGGCTGACAGCCGAGTATCACCATATCCATGAATTCCGCCGCGGCGGCAATGCCTTCGATCTGCCTCCCCACATGGCCGATATCGCCGAACAGCTGAACCACAAGATCGACGGCGGCGGTTTGAAGTTCGACTGGTTCAGCCCGGACGGCCGCCACCGGCTGGGAGTCTATGCCTCGGCGCAGCGCATCGGCCGCGACAGTTATTTCGGTACGGACCGCAATCCCGATGCCTACGGTGCGACCGGCGACGAGACGTTCGTCGCCGGCACGCAGTACACCTGTTCGTTCGAGCGGTTGCTCTTTCTTCCTTCGGAGTTGACCGCCGGCGTGGAGTACAACTACAACGCGCTCGACGACAAGTATCTCGGATTCGGCCGCGATTTCCGGCAGACGACCCGCAGCACGGGGTTCTTCTTCCAGAACGAGTGGCGCAGCGAGCGGCTCAACTTTCTCGTCGGCGGTCGTGTGGACAAGCACAACATGATGAAGAACGCCGTTTTTTCGCCGCGCGTCAACGTGCGTTACAGTCCGACGCCGGCGGTGGGCCTGCGGGCCAGTTATGCCAGCGGTTACCGTGCGCCGCAGGCCTATAACGAGGATCTGCATATCGACGCGCTGGACAACAAGGTGGCCGTCATCCGCCTCGACCCGAACCTGAGGCCCGAATATTCGCACAGCCTCAGCGCATCGGTCGACCTCTACCGCAATTTCGGACGGGTGCAGGGAAATCTGCTCGTCGAGGGGTTCTATACGGTGCTCGACGACCTCTTTACGCTCGAAAAGGTCGGCGAGGACGAACAGGGCAACGTCATCAAGGAGCGCCGCAATGCGGCGGGCGCCACCGTCGCCGGCATCGGCGTGGAGGCCAAGGCCGGTATTCCGGGACGTTTCGAGTTCCAGCTCGGCTATACCTTCCAGCGCAGTCGCTACGACGAACCCGAACGGTGGTCGGACGAGGTCGCGCCCCAGCGGCGGATGTTCCGTTCGCCCGACCATTACGGCTACCTGACGGCCGTCTGCACCCTGACCCGCGGTTTCACGGCGTCGCTCTTCGGCAACTATACCGGACGGATGCTCGTACAGCACAACGCGGGATTCATTGCAAAGGATACCGAACGGCTGACGCCCGATTTCTGGGACATGGGTGCGCGCCTGTCGTATACCCTGTCGCTTACCAGACAGTTGAGACTCGAACTGAATGCGGGGGTGAAGAACCTTTTCGACAGTTTCCAGCACGATCTCGATTTCGGTCAGAGGAAGGACGCGGCCTACATTTACGGTCCGGCCGCGCCGCGCACCTATTTCATCGGTGCGAAATTCGCGTTATGACGCTGCGGGGCGTTCCGCCGATGGAGTCTCAGCCGGTGGCGGAAAACGCACGGCTTCCGTCGTATGAACTGCGGCGGGAACCGTGCGTCCGAGCTGTTTCCGGTATCAGTAACCGGTCTCCACTTCGGGCAGGGGCTTCATGTCCGGCATGCGGGAGATTTTGTCGCCGCAATAGGTGCGGAATCCTCCCGGTCGTAGTAGGGGTCTGCCACTTCGAGAATGACGCTCGGCGGCATCGTGTCTTCGCCGTGCCCGAAGCGGAGCGCTGCACAGACCTCGCCGCCGTCGACGGCCTCCTGCGCACTGCCGAGCAGCTGCCGCATCAGCGGCTTGGCCATGTCGATCGACAGCCCGCGGCTGGGCGCCGAGTTCATTTTGGGCAGGTATTCCCGCAGGCTGGCCACGCGCCACAGGGCGAACCGCTCCTCTTCGGTGAAATAGTCGTAGAACGACAGCCCGAATTCGGTATCGGGCGTGATCGCCGCCAGTGAATAGAGAACGGCCATGAAGACACGCGGGTCGGGGATCGCGGCGGAGCAATTCGCGGATGCAGTCCTGCTGTGCGGCGTGTATGCCGAGTGGGAGGCACGAGGAGAGAGGGAAGCGTATTTTTCATGCCGAGTGGATGGTTGGGATCGGAGGGATCATCGTTCGTGATCGCATGCTTTGGTGGATTGTTTGGCCCGAAAAGTTTTCGTGTTCGCGGTTCCGTGACGATTCTGTCGGGCGAAACGACGGTGGAGAAGAATACATTCGGGACTTCGGTCCGGTCGAAAAACGTGGACGGCCGGCTTTGCGTCACGCAGAGCCGGCCGTCACCATGCAGGTTTGGAATCACTGCTTTTTCACGCAGTCGTATACCAGAATGTTGGCGTACCGGTTGCTCGACGATCCGTCACGGCATGCCATTCCCAGATAGAGTTTGCCCTCCTTGACTTTGATGCATTCGCCTTCGGCGTAACCCGTTTGCGTGAAGCCTTCGGAGGCCAGTCCGTTCACATCGGCGATAGCGGCTACCTCGGTGCGTGGTACGACGATTCGGCCGTTGTAGTTGAACACGGTGACATAGGCCTTCGATTGATAGGTACCGGGATCATCCGAATTCTCGACGGCATTTCCTTCGTAGAAATAGATGTAGTCGCCGTTGATTTCGTGTCCCTGATGCGAATAGGAGTAGACGTCGTGCTCCTTGTCTGTACCTGCGGAGAACGAGAAATTGCCCAGCACGCGGCAGTCGTTCAAATCGTGTCCCATGATCTTGCGTTCGACGGTCTGCTTCTCGCCGTCGCCCGTACCTCCGCCTACGGTGACCGATACGGTCATCTCCTTGAGTGGAAGGGCCAGCACTTCGTCGAGGTCGAAAATCCAGAAATGGCGCACGCCCGATTTACGCGAACCCACCAGCAATCGGCGTGCATCGAAATCGACGGCCACCTGTTGATCGTACTGCTGTTCCTTGTTCAGGAAGAAGGTATCGCCGGCATAGCCGTCTGCTTCGTTCGTTCCGGGCACAAACTCCACGCGCGAGAACGACCAGTTGTTGCCGTATTCGCCGCTGTCGTCGACCGAGGCATTGCTGTTGAGCCAAATGTAAGTCTTTCCGTCTGAGGCTTTCTCGGCGACGATCTGCGTGCCGTGGCCGAAATGTTTGAGGATCATCACTTCGTCCTGGGCGTTCTGGTTGGGGCCTGCTGCCCGACAGATATTGAGCGTGTAGGCGTTGCTGCCGACCTGTGAGTAGTAGATCTCGCCGTTCGGGAGGATGTCGAAACCCTGTAAAATGCGGCGGGGTGCATACAGCAAGACGTTCTTGCTGTGAACGATGTCCGATGAGAGCGGAGCCGCGAGAGCCTGCGAAGGATCCCAAACTTGTTCTGCGTTCAGCGTCACGGAACATTTGGCCGAGTAACTGCCGTAGCGTGCCGTGACGAGGGCGGCGCCGTAACCTGTGCCTGTGACGAGTCCTCGTTCGTCGACCGCCGCCACCGCCTCGTTGGAACTGCTCCATTTGATTGGTACGCCGGCGTCGGCAGGTCGGGTCGTGGCTTCCAGTTGAAAGGTTTCGCCGGGTTGGAGTGTAAGTTCCGTGCGATTGAGTTTGAGCGAGGTAATTTGTGCCGGACTATCGTCCGTACAACCGATGTTCGACGCCGTCGTCGTTAATAGGAGCAGCGTCGCAATGATCTGTTTTTTCATGCTATTCGTTGTTTTTCGATTACTCGACTACGGAAACCGACCATGTCTTTGCCAGACGGTTCGAACCTCCTCCGCCCGTCGTGATGGTGTTGTTCTGTGTGATACGGATGTTGGCCGAGACCCGCAAGCGGATGTAGAGGTTGCCGTTGGGAATATCCACTTCGACGGGGAACGTGCAGTCGAACGAACATGCCGCGTCGTCGGGGAATTTCGGTACGTCGCAAGCCTGCACGTGATAGATGGCCTCGACCGGCTTCTCCTTGATGGTGAAGGTCTCCGTCTTCGCGCCGTCGGCCTGATGCCATGTCAGGCCGTCTGCCGAGTATTCGAGCAGGAAGAACGCTGCGGCCGAACCCGATCCGCCGAAGCAGCCTTTCGCATTGAGGACGGTGCCCGAAGCGACGTATTTGACCGGAATGGTCATCAGCCAATAGTCGTTGTAATAGAGACCTTTGATGTAAGCATGGCCGTTGTTGTAGCCCCATGAGTTCAGTGCTGCCGCGGTTTTGCCTTCGGCTTCGACGACCGTGATGGTGGCCGAACCGACATCGGAGTTGAGCGTATGTTTGTCGGTCGTCCACTCGGGCTGACGCTTTTGCAGATCCGTTTTTTCGGGATCGCCGCCCATGATTTCGCTGAAACGCCACTGTACGGGCAGTCCTTCGACGGGCATTTCGCTGACGGAGTAGACCTTGGCGCGCACCTCGCCGATCGGCTGATCGTCGACGCTCACGGCGAAAGTGGCGTATCCGGGTTTCGTCGGCGTACCCTCGATGTCGAGCGCCAGCGTTGCGCCGCCGTTGGTCAGTTCGAACGAGGTGCCGGCTACCGACAACCCGTCGCAGTCGCCGCTGGGCGTGCATTTCACCGCAATCGTCTCGTCGCCGTAGGCGTTGGAGTAGGTGAACCGGATGCGGGCTTCCGACGCTTCGCCCTCGATGAGATTTCCGTCAAGCGTCGGTGTGCCGTAGATGATCGCTCCGTTGGCTTGTGTCACCGTAATCGGATATTGTACGCCGTTGCATTCCAAGTAGAGCGTTGCTGTGCGTTCGGCCGAGCGGTTGTGCGTGGCCGAAACGGTGATCCATTCGAATTCGCCCGTACCGACGCCCTCCGAAGGAGTCGTCGAGAGCCACTGGGCATCTTCGGGTACGACCGAGCGCCATGCGCCGTTGCAACGCAGCGTGATGCGCTGCGAAGAGGCCAGATTGCTCGAAAACTGGATGACATCGGTTTCGCGAACGAGGTAACTCCCGTCGTCGTCCTTGCACCCGACGGCCAGTACGCAATAACTTGCGGTCAGCAGCAAGGCCCATTTATTGATTCGTTTCATGGTGATATTCGTGGTGTTTGGTACGTTATTATTTTTCCCATCCGTAGTTCTGTCCCAGTGCGGGGTTGTCGTTGAGTGCTGTCGTCGGTATGGGGCGCACATATTTTTTATCGTCCCACTTGCGCGTCATGCGGATGTAGCACTCGATGTAACCACTGTCGCCGTCGGTCAGCGAGAAATCGTCGCCCAGCACGCGATAGGTGATGCCGGCCTGCGGGCGTTCGGGCTCCTTGCGCACGAAGCAGACGTCGTCCTTCCCGTCGCCGTCCATATCGTATGCTTTGTCTAGCTCGCCTACATAGACGCCGTACCAGGGCCGTTCGGCCAGTTTGCCCATACCCCAACGCATATCATCGTCCCAGCGGACGTTTTCCAATATCAATTCGCAGCCGCGTTCGCGGCGAATTTCGAGCAATGCGTTGTCGGTGACGGTGCCGAGGAAATATTCGATCATGTAGGGATCGGCCGTAGCAGGCATCGTTCCGTCGACACCGGCGCGTTCGCGCAGAGGTTTGATCGTCTCGTTCCAGACTGTTTCGTCGAATTCGTCCAACTCGCATTTCGCTTCGGCGTAGGTCAGCAGGATTTCGGCGTAACGAATAATCGGGATCGACGTGGAGCAGGGCGAGGTGTTGCTGTCGAGACTCGTGTCGTCGATCACCCATTTGATCGGCTGGTAGCCTGTCACGCAGTAGCCGAAATCGGGGGCATAGCGGGTATCCGTTCCGTTGTTCTTGCGAGTGTAGCCTGGGTAGCGGACGGTTTGCATCAGGCGGTAGTCGCGATTCTCGAACTCGTCGATGAATGCGGTCTTTTCATAGCCGGGTTTGTCGGTGAAACGCGAACCGTCGAGGTTGAGATAGGTATTGATGAACTGTTTGGTCAGCGAGTAGCTGCCGTACTGTTGCACGATGAAGTTGGAGTTGAGGTTGTGTGTCGCGTTCAATTCGGCATTGTAGACGCGGGCCCAGATTACCTCTTGCGTGAAGACGGATTCGCTCGTGAAGAGCTTCCGGTACTGCGTCGAAACGTTGGCCGGATCGGAGACCAGCGAATACTTTTTGCTGGTCATCAGTTCGTTGCAGGCGCTCACGGCTGCACGCAGATAGGTCTCCGCTTCGTCCGCCGTCCATGGTTTCCCTGTCGAGGGATCGTTCGCGTGATATTTTCGGAAGGTGCCTTCATAGAGGCAGATACGGACTTTGAGTGCCAATGCGACGTATCGGGTGATCTGCACGGAGTTGACTTCCAGAGCCGAACTCGATGTGCAGTACGTGCTGGCGAATTCGATGTCTTCGAGTACCTTGCGCATCACGTATTCGCGACTGTCGCGAGGCTTGTAAAGCGCCTCGTGGTCGTTGGAATCGATCGTCGAATCGTACCAGGGCACTGCCCCGAAAGTCTTGACCTTGTTCCAATAGAAATAGGCACGCCAGAAACGGGCGACGCCCTCGTAGTGAGCGAGCGTTGTCTCGCTGACGGCCGCCTGTCGGAAGTTGTCGAGAAAATAGTTGATGTTGCGCAGATCCTCCCAATCGCTCGTTCCCCAGCCCGACTGGTCGTCGGCATCAAAGTTGTCCGTGAGGAACTGGTATTCGCCGCGCCATGCCAGGCAGTCGGTACGGGCGTCGCCCGTGGCCACGGAGGCGGCGGTAGGACTCATCGTTTGCAGAAAGCCGTTGACGTAGGTTTGCAGATCGGTTTCGTTGCGGAAATAGCTCGGCGCGTCGATTTTGTTGGGATCCTCCTTCGAGAGAAAATCCTCGCAGGAACCGAAGAGCGCGACGCTCGCCAAGAGCATGAATATCTTTTTCATCGTTCGTATTTTTTGCAGGTTAGAAGGAAAGGTTGACTCCCAGTGTCACGGTACGCAGCATCGGATAACTGTAACCGTCGCCTTCGGAGGTGCGGAAATCCGAGTCACCGGCGTTGATCACTTCGGGATCGTAGTTGTCGCAGTGTTCGAACATGGGCGAATAGGTCCATAGGTTCTCGCCCGACACCCATACTTTTAACCCTTTGATGTGTAGTCTCTTGCAGATGCGATCGGGGAAGGTATAGTCGACTGTGATGTTTTTCAGCCGGATATACGACACATCCTGCATATAGCGGTCGTTGTTGATCGTCAGCGGACGGTTGACCGATGACTGGTGGGTCTGGTAGGTCGTGTAGCGGGGCCAATAGGCCGTGTCCCAGTTGTCGAGCTCTTCGCGATAGACCTTGTCGCCCGTGTGCTGTTTGAGCATGTAGCCGAACGGACGGTTGTACTGGCCCCAGAAGAATCCCGAGTCGTAACGCGGATACCAATCCTTTTTGCCGACGCCTTGCCAGAAGGTCGAGATGCCGATACCGTTCCAGTTGAATCCCAGATTGATGCCATAGCAGTAACGGGGTGTTTCGTTGCCGATGACGGTAAGATCGCCCGGATCAGCGGTCGTGTAGGCGCCCCGATCGATTTTACCGTCCTGATTCAGGTCGGCGAATTTGACTTGTCCCGGTCGGGTCACCTTGTCGAGCGTTTGCAAGAACGACTGCTCGGCGTGCGAGTCGATGTCTTCCTGATCGCGGAAAAGACCTTCTACGCGGTAGCCCCAGATTTCGCCCAGCTCCTTGCCTTCGTAGTAATCGCCCAGTGCGCCCGTCGGGTTGATGTATTCGGTCACCCATGTGCGGGCATCCCATACCATCGCTTTGACGTTGTAGCTGAAAGCCTTGCCGCCCAGTTCGAAACTGTCGCGCCAACCGACCGAGAGTTCCCAGCCGTTGGTTTTGAGCGAAGCGTTGTTGCCTTTGGGTGCGTCGGTGCCGTAAACGGAGGGCAGGCTCACGCCGACGGTGTACATGTCGGTGGTATAGCGACGGTACCAGTCGAATCCGATCGACAACCGGTTGCGGAACAGATCCATGTCGAAGCCTACGTCGTAGGTGGTCGCCGTCTCCCACGTCAGCGAGAGCGGAATGGCTCCGGGAGCCGTCGTATAGGAGCCCAGTGCGTCGCCGATGACGACCGTCGAGGTTTTGATGGTCATGTAGTCGATGTATTTGTAGGGGTCGATGTTGCCATTGCCCATCGAACCGGCCGAGAGACGTATCTTGAAATTGTCGAGCCAGTTGCGCGACCACTCCATGAATTTCTCTTCCGACAGGCGCCAGCCGATCGAAGCCGAGGGGAAGAAGCCCCATTTCGAGTTTTCGGGGAATTTCGAAGAGCCGTCGTAGCGGCAACTGAATTCAGCCAGATATTTGCCTTGATAGCCGTAGTTGGCACGGAAGAAGGCGCCCACGTAACTCCAGTCGTATCCCGAAACGACGGGATCGCTGGTAAGACCGTCCATCAGACCGAAACTCGGTTTCGAGGGTACGGTCAGCCCTTCGCGCTTGATGGTCGTTCCGCGGTATTTCTTCGTTTCGAGGTTCCAGCCGGCGAGCAGCTTGAGCGTATGGTCGTCGCCGAGTTTCGGCGTGTATTCTCCGTAAATGTTGCTCGACAGGTAGTTCGTGTCCTGACGCAGGTTTTCCAGCGTACTGCCTTGACTTTCGTTAACCGTGATCGGAGTGTCGGGGCCTCGGTAACCGGTATACATATTGGTCACACGCTCGCGTTTGTTGCGGGCGAAAAGGTAGGAGAGATCGCCCGATATTTTCAGTACGTCCTTCACCACGTCGATCTCGATGCCCAGTTTGTCTTTCATGGTGAATTTGTCGTCCTGCTGGTAGCTCGATCCTTCGGCGAAGCCTGCGTAACCGTTCAGTACGGCGGCATAAGTCCACGTCCCGTCGGGGTTGGTGATGGGGTTGATCGGCTGTCCTCCGTGTTCGATCATGCGCTGCGGAAGTTGGAGACTGTAATAGAGCATCGGTTGGTGGTAGTCCACCACCGTGAAATCCATGTTGTTATTCAACCGCAGCCAGGGACGGATGCGGATGTTGCCTTTGGCGCGGACGTTGTACTGTTTGTAACGTTCGTCGCCCACGCGGTAAATGCCGTCCTGATCGTAGAAACGGCCCGATACATAATAGTCCGCATTCTGATTGCCGCCCGATACGCTGATATTGTGCTCGTGCGAGTAGTTGAAATCCTTGTAGAAAGCGTCCATCCAGTCGGTGTTGGCGAAGTATTCGTACTGATTCTTGTCGTTGATGCGCACGCGTTCGAGCGACGGATCGGTGCTGCGGCGTGCCAGTTCCTTGTACCAGCTATCGGAATAGGGGGCGATGTTGTTGATGTAGGATGGCAGCGGATTCTGTCCGTTGTAATAGCCGTTCCATGCGTTTATATAGCCGGTCGTCCATTCGTAGCCGTCGGTTACCAGCTGTGGCTTGACCGTGCGCGCGTGAAGCGAAAAACTGCCGTTGTAAGTGACTTTCGTTTCGCCCTCTTCGGCCGATTTGGTCGTTACCAGAATCACTCCGAATGCGCCGCGTGCTCCGTAGATCGCAGCCGACGAGGCATCTTTGAGCACCGAGACGCTGGCGATGTCCTGAGGGTTGACCGTTTCCAGGTCGCCTTCCACGCCGTCGATGAGCACCAATGCCCCGCCACCCGAACCGATCGAACCGGTACCGCGGATGTTGATCGTCGCTGCACGCGAGGGTTTGCCGTCGCGCATCGAGATGTTGAGGTTGGGAATGGCGCCTTGCAGCGACCGCGAGATGCTCGGATTCGAACGTTCGGAGAAAACCTTGCTGTCGACTTGATCGACGGCGCCGACCAGATCGCGACGCTTCACTGTACCGTAGCCGACTACTACTACTTCGTCGAGCATCTGTTTGTCCTCTTTCAGAACGACGTCGATGCGGGTCTGCGTGCCTACGCGCCATTCGGCTGAACCGTAACCCAAATAGGTGAATTGGAGCACGTCGTCGTCCGCAACGTCGATCGAATAGCTTCCGTCGATATCGGTCGACGTCCCTTGCGTAGTGCCTTTCACCAATACGTTCACGCCGACGAGGGGTTCGCCTTCTTCATTGATCACGCGCCCTGTCACGACCGGCTTACGGTTGGCGGAGGGAGAGGGGGCGGAGCCTGTCGACGCGTTTTTTTTCGACGAGGGTATGGCGGTGAGAGCCACCACGTGATCCTTGATCTTCCAAGAGATGCCCGTGTCGTAGAACAGCGTATTGAGCATCTCTTCGAGTGGAGCGTCTTGGATGACGACATGCACGTCGGAGAGCGTCCGTTTGCCGAGCGAGGTTTCGTAGGAGAAGACCACTCCTGTCTGCTCGGTGAATGCCGAGACCACTTCGCGCAGCGATGCGCTGCTGAACGACAAGTTCAGGTTGAGACGCTGGTCGGCGAGTAACTCGCCCCTTGCACCGAGCGACGCCGACGGCAATGCAGCCAACCCGACGCACAGAAGCATCCGACACCATCCCGTCAGGAATAAACCGATTTTTTTCATGGATGAGTAGTGATTAGGTTGTTAGTATGAAAGTTTGTATGAGTTTGGGCAATCGTCTGTTCCTGTTCCCTTGCGGGAGCGGTAGCCGACAGGGATCGCAACCGATTCCGGCGCGCGGATTCAGTCGGAATCGGGATACCGCAGGATTTCGAAACGTGTGCCTGAGATGAATTGTAACAATTCGATCACGTCTTCGATCGGGGTGTCTTTCTGAAAACTGAAATTGTAGTTGGCATCGGGTGCATCGTCGTCGATCAGACGCAGTTTTACGCCGTAGAGCTCCTCGATGCGGTCGGCGATTTGCCGGAGCGGAACGCCGTCGAGTGTGATGATACCGTAGCTCAGGGCCAGATGATCTCCGACGGGGACCTCCTTGATTTCGAGTTGTTCGTCCTGCGTATCGTAGATGGCGCGCTGGCCGGGGTGCAACCGGATCAGATTGCTGCCGTCGGCGCGCTGCAATGATACGGCGCCTTCGGCCAGCGTCGTCTCGGCCATGTGGTCGCCGCGCAACGATCGGACGCTGAAAACCGTACCGAGCACGCGCACGCGCAGATTGGGAGTAACGACGTCGAAAGGATGCTTGGCGTCGTGCTCGACGTCGAAATAGGCTTCGCCGTCGAGATGTACGCGGCGTTCGTCGGTGTGAAATGTCTCGTCGTAACAGAGCGTCGATCCGGGTGTAAGCCAGATGTCGGAGCCATCGGGCATCGCTACGTGCATGATCGTCGTGTCGGCATTGAAGTAAGTGATCGGCGCGGGCATCAGGGCGGTACGCCATGCGAACATACCGGTCAGGGCCACGACTGCGACGACCGCAGCCGTTCGGAGCAGGGAGTGTATACGAATGTGTCCGAAAAGGTTCGAGAGACGATGGGGCCGCTGCGCCGTGCAGGGAGCGTTTTCGAGCGCATCGATCCGACTGTTGAGTCGGTTGAGCGAACGGATGAAACGCGCCGGACCGTAGAGGGTCGAACGCCACTTTGCGAATCGTTGTCGGACGGCGCGTAGTTCGGCAACTTCGCGCCGGTGTTTTTCACTGGTTGCTAACCACTGCGACAGTTCCTGTTCCTCTTCGGAAGTAGCTGTCCCGTCGAAATATTTCCAAATGATCCGTTCGTCGAACGGATGTTGCGAGTCTTCGTTTTTCACGGTCGTGCGTATTGACTTTCCGATTATAATACACACGAGTCGGGGAAAGCACCTATTCGTCGACCGCTTTTATTGTCCCAAGATGTAAATCGTCAACAGCAAAAACATTTTCAGATGGCCCAGTTTGCCGCGTAATTGCCGCAACGCATTGTTGATATGATTCTCGACGGTCGAAACGCTGATATTCAGCCGCTCCGAGATCTCTCTGTTCGACAGCCCCTCGAAATGGCTCATACGGAATACTTCGCGGCATTTCGGCGAGAGCGTTTCGACGACTGCGTCGAGTTCGTCGGCGATCTGCCGTGCGTAAAGATTCCTGATAATTTCGTTTTCGTCGGGGTCGTAATAGGTGCAGAGTTGCTGTTCGATTTGCAGTTTTGTCTGCGACCGGTAGGACGAGGCATAGTTTTTCGACCGTAGTACGTTGAGCGCGGTGCGGTAGACCGCACGCAAAAGATAGCCGCGCAGCGAACCGTCGTTGCGCAGTTTGTCGCGGCCGACCCAGATGCGGACGAAAACCTCCTGTACGACGTCATCCGCGTTTTCGTCGCCGACGATGAGCTCCGCATAATTGACTAATGGTGCCCAGAATATGCCGTAGAGTTCGTTGAAAGCCGTGCGTTCGCCCTTCTTCAATCGTTCGATCAGTATCGATTCCTCTGCCTTCATTGGTCTAAAATCCTTACAAATATAATACTATTCCGCCATACTGCAAGAGGGGAGGGACTCTTCGCGGGACGGCGGGAGCACCGTTGTTTTGATCGGGGCGGTGGTTTCGGCCAAAGGGGGCGCCGAAACAGTATACCTGTCGATGGTGGAATCGGGATTCGGACTCGAAGGAGTGCAGTTGCGGATTGTCGGGAAAGGGCGTTCGGAACGGATACGGGATTTTCACGGGAATCGAAAAAAATATCCTGCTGACGAATCAGCAGGATATCTGGTGCCCAGGACAGGAATCAATTTGTGCAAACAGATACAAATGGCTGAATTTTATATTATTTCATAACTATTTGTATTATAGTGTTTTAATATTCATATGAATGAATATTTACCATTCCTGTTTTAGGCGTTTTTCATAAATGCGGACACGGTGCGGACACGGATTTGTTGCTGTATTAAAATATAAATCATATATTTGCAAAGCATCAAATGGTGAGTCTATGGCAAAAGTCACGTATGTATTGGCTCAGGGAGCGAACAGTGCCGGGGAGTCTCAGATCAATTTTCGGGTCTACATTTCGCGGGAACTGCGTTTGCGTGTACCGTCGGGCATCTGGATCGACCGCAAACGTTGGGGCAAGAAGAACGACATCAACATTCCGAATATCCCGGGCGAGGAGCGGAACGCTCTGCTGTCCAAGCGTGCGAAGCTGAAAGAGCTGGTTGACGTGATCGAGCATACGATTGAGGCAACCGATGATAAATCGACCGTTACACGGGAGTGGCTTGAAAAGTTGATTCGTCGGACGTTGCGCCCGAAGGCAACCAATCCCGTTGAGGAGAAGAAACGCGACTTTTTCTCGTTGACGGAGGAGTACCTTGCGGCTCACAAACTGTCCGAGTCCCGGGTCAAACATTTCAAGGTGCTGGTGCGGACGCTGAAGCGCTATGAACTGTATCGCAGACTGTCGAGCCGCCGTTTTGTCCTGGATGTCCATACCGTTACGCCGATGACGCTCGATGATTTTGGAGCGTTCCTGATGAAAGAGCCAGAGATCTTCGACGAGCATCCGGAGCTGTACGACGAGATCCCGTATGCGCGGCCGAAAGTGAGGAAGAATTTGCCGATGAAGCGCGCTCCGTACCTTAATGCTGCGGGCGAGCTGGTGATTCCGGGACGACCGAAGGAGCGCGGTATGAACTACGTTTCGGATATGTTGATTCGGCTGCGGTCTTTCTATGTCTGGTTGACTGACAGCGGATTCACCACCAACGATCCGTTCAAGCAGTATAAAATCGCGGAGATCGTTTACGGCACTCCGGTCTATATTACGACCGAAGAGCGGAAACAGTTGGCCGAGGCAGACATGGGGGATGACAAGCAGCTGGAGACGCAACGCGATATCTTTGTCTTTCAATGCATGATCGGCTGCCGGGTGAGCGACCTTTACAAAATGACCTATGCCAATATCATCGGGGGCTGCATCGAATATGTTCCCCGCAAAACTCGTGACGATCGGGTGGTGACGGTCTCGGTGCCGTTGATCGATGCGGCGAAGGCGTTGATCCGTAAATACCTGGATGAAGCCCGAGGGACGTTGTTCCCGTTTATCTCGGAGCAGAAATACAATGTTTATATCAAGGCGGCATTTCGCAAAGCGGGCCTTACGCGCAAGGTAACGACGATCGACCAACGGACGCGGCAAAATATCCAGGTTCCGATCTGCGACCTTGCATCGTCGCACATGGCACGCCGGACATTCATCGGGAATGTCTATAAAAGTGTGAAGGATCCGGCGATCGTGGGGGCGATGTCGGGGCATAAGGATGGCAGTAGAGCTTTTGCCCGTTATCGCGATATTGATATGGATATCAAACGCGAGGCTGTGAGCGCGTTGGAATAAATCGTATATTTGTAAAAGAACAGAATCAAGGCTGCGATGAATTCCGATCAATATTTCCATCGGGGGCTTCGTTTGATTGTGGCGAGTCTCCTTGTCTTTTTCCTCATCGTGTTGTTCTGCGTCATGGTTTCGCGGGGCTTTCCGTTCTGGATGGCCCTTGTGTTGCTTGTTCCCGCGGGGCTTTGCGTGGCAGGACTCTACTATTTCAGTATGGGTACTTCGGCGGATCTCTCAGAGCGTTTCTTCCGCCGTTTCCGTCGTGAGCAGCCCAAACCGGAGGAGATTTCTATCGTGAAAGAGAAACCGGAACCCGCAGTCGAGGTTACTGATGAAAAGCGCCTGGATCCGACCGTCGCGATATCCGACGTGATTCCCGGTGATCCGGCCCCGGAGACACCAATTCTTGAAAATGCACTTTCGACGGTCTACACCTATACGGATCAAATTCTGGGCGAGGCCCTTGATGAATCGAATCGGTTGATTTTACGGCGTCGGCTGCTTTATCTGGCCTGCATGGCAGCGATTCCGGCGTCGGTCCCTCAGGTCCGGCTCCGGGGCGATCGGATCGGTTACGGGGATTTGTGCCACTATGGATGGAATGTGTGGAATGCCTTCAAGGGGGCGCGCAACCAGTTTTATGACCAGAGCGAATTGGCCGAGTGGTTGAAGTCGGGATTTGAATCGTTGGGCAAGTACAATGCGAAGACCTTGCGGGCCAAACTGCGGGCGACGGATGGCGGTTACGGCATCTGTTTGGTGGATAATCTGAAGGAGTATATCCAACAATAAGGGCGAAAGTCTTTCTGTCGATATTCCCTGCACCTCATCGGTGCAGGGATTTTTCGTTTGGCTTGTATGTGATTGCAAGATCTTGTAAAATAGCTCTTTATGAAATTGTTTTCCGGTGCAACGGCGGTGATTTGATTGCAAAAACAGGTGCAGGGGAAGCACCAGCTATATTCGCTGCCGAACCTGCTGTTGGGTTCGATAAAAGATCGAGTTATGGACCTGAAACAATTGTATGAAATGGGCGGTGACGTGCATGTCACCGTCCGTCTGGAGGATCTCCGGCAATGGCATCGGGAGTTGACAGCGGCCGTCCCGTCGCCCTTGGTCTCGCCAGCCTTGCCGCAAACGGGCGAATTGTACACGCGCAAGCAGACCATTGCCTTGTTGGGAGTCGACTCCTCTACGCTTTGGCGCTGGGCAAAGAGCGGCTATCTTGTACCCGTGGAGTATGGCGGGCAGCGTCGTTATCGTGTGGCGGATGTGCAACAAATCCTGAAAGGAGGCCGTCATGACCGCTAAACGGGAGAAACCCTGCGCGGTCTATCTGCGCGTGGGAACGACCATCTACAAGCGGGTTCAGCAGCCGTTGAGCAGCGGCCGGAGCATCGAGACCCTCCTGGCGTGGAATGTCGAGACCCTGCGCCAGGACTTGGGGAAGGATTACCTGGCCCGCATTCCGAAGTACGACGGATTCTGCACGGTTCCCGACCACACGAACTACCGGCGGGAGATCCACGGCTTTCTGAATCGCTACGAACCGATTCCCTTCCAGCCGGCCGAAGGGGATTTCCCGCGCATCCGCGGCTTTCTGTCGCACATCTTCGGCGAGCAGGTCGAGATGGGGTATGACTATCTGCAACTGCTCTACCTGCGGCCCCTGCAGCGTCTGCCTGTTCTGCTGCTGGTCTCCAGCGAGCGCAATACGGGCAAGACCACTTTCCTGAATCTGCTGAAACTGATCTTCGGCGGGAATGTCACCTTCAATACCAACGAGGACTTCCGTTCGCAGTTCAACGATGACTGGGCGGGCAAGTTGCTGATCTGTGTGGACGAGGTACTGCTCAACCGCCGCGAAGACTCCGAACGGATCAAGAACCTCTCGACGGCCCGCAGCTACAAGGCCGAGGCAAAGGGGCGCGACCGCCGGGAGGTGGAGTTCTTCGGAAAGTTCGTGCTGTGCTCCAACAACGAGCGCAATCCCGTGCTGATCGAGGCGGCGGAGACCCGCTACTGGGTGCGGCGTATCCCGCCGTTGACGCACGACGACCAGCAGTTGCTCGCCCGGATGCAGACTGAAATCCCGGGGCTGCTGTTCTTTCTGCAACAGCGCACGCTCTCGACCCGGGAGGAGAGCCGCCTGTGGTTCTCCCCGCGGCTCCTGGCGACGGAGGCCCTGCGGCGGATCATCCACTACAACCGCAGCAAGCCCGAGGCCGAGATGCTGTCGATCATCCGTGACATTCTGGATGGCGAGAAGCTGGAGGAGTATCAGTTCGACGTGAGCGACATGGTGAACATGCTGGAGATCCGCGGCATTCGGGTCGATCATCCCACCGTGCGGCGGACGCTGACCGAGAGCTGGCAGCTGCGGCCGGCACCGCCTACCTACTACCAGCGCTATACGATCACCTACAACGGGCTGACCCAACGCCAGGAGAGCAAGACGGCACGGATCTATACCGTCACGCGGAAACTGCTTGATGAACTGCTGAACGACGTCTCCGGCCTGTAAGATTGTTGGATGCTGAGGATATTCGGCTTATTCTCTGTTTCTTACATCTCTTACAAATTCTCTTACGGAATCTTACAACGCTTACGGGCTTACGGCGCCACCTGCCGTGTAAGAACGTTGTAAGGCAATAACCTTTTCTTTCACTGCGTTTTACGCGGATTTCTCAACAAACTTACGGAAAAATGAATACCACCCCATATGCTCTCCGGATCCCCATCCGGGAATATCTTGCCCGCCGCGGCATTCTGCCCCGGTACGAACGAAACGGCTACGGCATGTATCTCTCGCCTCTGCGCGAGGAGCGCACGCCAAGCTTCAAGGTGAACTACCAGAAGGATCTCTGGTATGATTTCGGGATTGGTGAAGGCGGCACGCTCCTCGCGCTCATCATGCGCCTGGAGCGATGCAGCCGCAGCGAAGCCTTCGAACACCTGCAGCACGCGGCCGAGGGTGTCGTCAGCCTCCTGGCCGCCCGCATCTGCGAGCGATATGCCGTGCCGACCGAGAACCCGAATTCCCAACCGACGCTCCGTATCCTTTCGGATGCTCCGCTGCGCCATCCGGCCCTGCTCGGATACCTTGCATCGCGCGGCATTGTGCCTGGGATTGCGGCGGCTTATTGTCGGGAGGTGCGCTATCAGGTCCGCAGCCGCTGCTTTTTCGCCATCGGCTTCCGGAATGACTGCGGAGGCTGGGAGCTGCGGTCCGAACGTTTCAAGGGGAGCTCTTCGCCCAAACAGATAACGACCATTGATCATCAGTCCGACAAGGTGATCGTCTTCGAGGGGTTCATGGACTTCCTCGCCTGCCTTTCGATGAAGCACCCCGCACCGCTCGGGATCGACGCCGCGGTGCTGAACTCGGTGGTCAATCTGCCGAAGGCGCTTCCTTTCCTCGAACGGCATCCGACGATCCATGCCTTTTTGGACAACGACGAGGCAGGACGTTGCACCCTTGCCGAATTGACCCGTCGGTGTCCCCGCAGCCAGGTGATCGACCACACGCACCTCTATCGAGATTACAAGGATTTCAACGACTTTTGGATTGCCCGCAAACGGCTTCGGGATGATTCGGAAGGGGCAAAGACTGAATCCCGGAAACCGAAATTACGACCCAAGGGAGGTATGAAGGTTTAAGGGATGCAAGTTTGTGTTTTTGTCAGCCAAAAACCGGCCGCAAGGCCCTATCCCGATGGTCTCAACTCAAAAATTCCAATCCATGAATACACCGAAGAAAGGGGGCCGTCCGCCTTTGGGACGTGCCCGAAAACAGGAGTACCGCATTACCCTGCGGTGCAATACGGCTTGCAACTTCAAGCTCCGCGCCCTGGCCCGTGCGGCAGGTATTCCGCGCACCGAGGTGCTGCGGCAACTGATTCTCCACGGCTCGGTCCGCGAGCGGCTGCGGAGTGAGCATCTCGAATGGCTTGCCCAGCTCAAGGGCCTTGCCCGCAATCTGAACCAGCTGACCCGGCTGGCCCACGCCCAGGGATTCGCCGCCGTCGCAGCACGCCATGCGACGCTTCAGGCCGAGCTGGTGCGGATGATCGAAGCCCTGCGCCGTGATCGGTAAGGTCATTTCGGGAGGATCGTTCGGCGGCACGGTCGGCTATGTGATGAAGGAGCAGTCGCGCGTGCTGGAGGCACGGGGTGTCGAGCCGCCCGGTGTACGGGAGATGGTCGAGGATTTCGAGGATCAGGCGCGCCTCAATCCCCGCCTGCAGCAGAACGTCGGACATATCTCCCTGTCGTTTTCGCCGGAGGATGCCCCGAAGCTCACCGATAAGCGGATGACACAGATTGCAAAGGAATACATGCAGAAGATGGGCATTACCGATACGCAATACCTGTTGGTGCGGCACCTCGACCAGCCCTATCCCCATTGCCATCTGGTCTACAACCGGGTCGGGAACAACGGGCAGACCATCTCCGACCGCAATATCAAACTCCGCAATGCGAAGGTGTGCCGCGAGCTGACCGAACGTTTCGGGCTGCATCTGGCTCCGGGCAAGGAGGCTGTCCGGCGGGAACGGCTGCGCGAACCCGACCGGACCCGGTACGAGATTTACGATACGATTCGGCAGGAGCTTCCCCGTTGTCGTAACTGGAACGAATTGCGGGACCGGTTGAAGCGGCATGGCATCGAGACGATCTTCAAGCGAAAAGGGGCGCAGGGTACCATTGAAGGAGTAAAGTTCGCCCGTAATGGTTTTGTGTTCTCCGGCTCGAAGGTCGACCGGGCCTTCAGTTTCTCGAAGTTGGATCGCCACTTCGGACAAGTGCAACAGCGGCACACAACCCTGATGTCAGGACTCAAGGCGGCAGCCGAGAGCTTCCGGTCCGCTTTTGCAGGTCTGTTCGGAGGCGGGCGTCCCTTCTCCGCAACGGGAGGAGGTGGAGGAGGCGGAAGCCATGGCGCAGGATCGGTGTCGCTCGGCAGTGCCGGGTCGATTCCGCTGCCGCCGTTCGACTCGCCATTTGCCCTTTCGCCCGAAATGATGCAACGGCGTGAAGGTGAGAGCCCCGAGGAGCATATCGCCCGCATCACGGCGCTGATCAACAAGGCGGCCGAGGCGATGGCCGTAGCCCTCATGGAGCGCAAGCGTCGCATGGAGGCACGCTCCCGCAAAATCGGATAACAAACCTAAAATACGAAAAGATGAAAGAGAACACCCTGGAGCTCTCCTTTGAGATGTACGAAGAGTTGAAGGAGACCCTTATCAAAACGCTCCGCACGGAGTTGGCCGAGGCCCGATCGCAATCGACGGAGGCCATTGATACGGACGCGATCAAACGGTTGCAGATTCGGATTCTGCAACTGGAGCAGACACAGACAAGGGTAAGCGAGGCACAGCAGGAACGGGGACATCGGATCGAACAGCGGCTTCAAGCAATCTCCGAGCGGCAGGAACAGATTAGCGAAGACCTCGGAACGCAGATTTCGGAGATCGACGAGAAAGTGACGGAAATAGAGATTCCCGAGGAGTTGCCGCCGCGGATGGTGCAGCACCGCTTCGCGCTCTCCCTCGACGCAACCCGCAACTTTTGGCTCTTCATGTCGATGTTTATCGTGATTGCGGTGCAGTCTGTCGGGCTCTACCTGGAGTGGCGCCCCGACCGCGGCCGGTATGACAACGACCTAAAGTATCGCTATGTGCTGATGAAGGGCGAGGCGTCACCGAAACGGCTGTCGGAGCTGGAGGAGCTGTTCGAAGTCGAGCGGGATCAACGGCGTATCGACTCGATGCGAAGGGATGTCGAGAAGTACGAGCGGCTGGTACGCAGAAGGGCGGCTCTCGACGAGCAGGCGCGGCTGAAAGCTCAAGAGGCCGAACAGCTCAAACACGATGCTGCGAAGTTAAAAAACAAGTAGCCCTTCCCTTTCTGCCGCAAAAATAAGCCGCCGGGCGGACCGCGCAAGGTCAGGACAAGTTGCCACAGGCAAACCTTGCGCAAAGTCCATCCGGCGGCTTCAGCTTGTCGCTACCAAACGGGAAGGGCGAACTACAGGGAAAAGCATAAGATACATATTGGTTCTTTTCAGGATTTTTCGCTACCTTTATTAGTCGTATTCATATGATTTGAAATCTCAAATGGTCTGATGATGGAATCAAAATATTACAAATATATTGTTGCAATCATTCTCGTTGCTCCTGTTGTCGTAAATATAATACTATACTGCACCAATCCGATACCATGGTTAATTCCCATAGTTGGGGAATCTAGCGATTGGATTGGCTTTTGGGGCAGTTATGCAGGTGCCATTATCGGAGGATTAATTACCCTTCTCGTATTGCACTATACGATAAAAGAGAACGCCAAGGTCAGAGATATACAAGTAAAAACCATTAAATACACACAACAACAAACATGGCTGGAAAGCTTGCGAAAACAGCTCATAGATAATTATAGAACACTTGATATCCAATCATTTGTTATAGCGGTCAATGAAATGCAACGTGGAGCATACGATAAAGCCAGATCTATATTATTAGCAATAAATCAGAATATTGAGTTTCAATCCCAAGGTTCATCACTTTACTTTATCATCGAAAATCCGTCCGAAGAGGAAGAAGCATATAAAAATTGCATGTCCCTATTTTTAGCAGAATATGGGACATTGATAGCTGATTTGCTTTTTTTCTGCGGGATATTTTCAAATATCACACAAAAGACAACACCGGCAGATATTATTGAACAGGCTCAAATGTCTCAAAAGATTTTGCATGAAGCATATAAATTTTCGCCCATCCTTCTGGAATGTTACAACAAGAGAAGTGCTATACCTAAAATAATTTCTTTGCCAATAGACAGCCAATTTACGAATAAATTCCAATCCATTTATAATGATACGATAATATCCAGCACTCAAATACACAATCATAAATATGAGTTAATGGCACGCACAGAAGATGTTATACGATACGAAACCCGCCGTATCAATCAGATTATCGAATAGAATAATCAAAAGCTTGGTCAATTTGCAGACTTTTGAGTTCTCTTATACTCCGCCGATGGAAGCACGGTGTCGAACAAACCGATCTCCTCGTCCGGGCGTTTGTTGATGCCGATATACTCGAGCGAAGCGTCCTCATAACGCTTGAACTTATAGATAGCATCATTCATCAGCGCCGAATTGAAGACGTCGAGCGACACAAGCAGCTCGAAATCCGAGACCGACAGCCCCGTTACCTTCTTGAACAATCCGGGTTCCAGTTGCGTGATGACATCATAGAGGCTCCGCTCGCGGAAATCCGTCAGGTACATGAATATCGGTACGCGCGTAGCGAATTTGATTAGTTTCTCCTGAATCTGCTTCCGCAGGCTCTTGTACTCCTTTTCCTCCTCGGTCAGTTCCCGTTTCTTCTGCGGGGTCATTGCCTCGTCCGGGGTCTCCTTTCGCGCCTTCTTGACCGCCTCCGATTTGTTGATGATGGTCTCGATGTCCTGATTCAGGTTGCGGAATCCCTCGATGCGCGTCAGCGCAGCCATTGCCTCGGCATTCCCCATCAACCGCCGCAGCGTTGCATTGTCGACATTGACCAGCAGGGCACTCTCCCAGCGACGGGCCAGCAGGGTTGCCGTCGTTCCGCTCATGGCGATGTCGAGAATCCCGGCAGCATCGATCTGCTTCATCGAACTGCCGTCGTAGGCCAGCACCGGAAGGAACGAGATAAACTCCTCGACCTTGCGTTCGGGATTGTTCTCCTCGACATTCAGCCGGCAGCTGTAATCGGCAATCTGCCGCAATGCCCGGTTGGGTGCGAAGTCAAATACATAACACTCCTGTTTCAGAATATCCACCCGGTTGGGCGAAACGCCGTCGGCATTGCATACCGTCCAGGGTGTCTGCACGCGAAAGGCCGCCTGGAAGTAAGTTTCGGGGCTTGATGAGTTGCGCAGCATGAAGATGCCCGACCAGGGCTTCACCGACACACCTGTCGTCAGTTTGCCGCACGACAGCGTGATGGTCTTCGTCTCCAACGGATTGCCCATGGCCTTCAGCACAGGTGCCAGCGCATCGACTCCGATCCCGGCACTGCTCCCTGCGGCTACGACCACCCGATAATCCTGATAGAAACGGTTCTGACGCTCGGCAAGCAGATTCCGCATGGCATAACACGACGCCACCGACGGCAGGAACCAGAACGTGTGTGTCAACACCGAGAGCAGCGGGGCGTGAGAGAAGGGCATCGGAGGCCGTGAATGCCCCAGCTTCAAATCGGAAACAATATTTTCAACATAGGCGCCGCGGATCAGGTCCAGCCACTTCTGTACCTCGTTCTTGAAGACGAACCGGGCGTCGTCACCATTGCCTTCGGCCCGAAAGAAGAGATTGAGGTCGAATTCGTCGAACTCACCGTCGATGGCAACCTGTCGCAATTCGTCGGGCAGTTGATAGGTCATCATCACCATGCGCGGCAGGGCGGCGTAGGGGTTCGGCCCGTCGGCATCGTTCCACGACGCCTTGGCGCGTTGCTCGTCCGAATAGGTCCAGTTGTAAACCTGCTCCTCGATGAACTCTCCCGAGCTGATGGCCCGAAACGGTGTCCCCGACAGATAGAGATAGGCTCCCGTGGTGATGGGCATCGCCTCCTCGTCAAACCAGTCGCGGCCTTCCCCTTCGGCAAAGGCCTGCTCGCGGCGGTCTTCGTTCTCGAAGAGATCCTTGGCATGATCGCGCCAGGCACCGTAGTGATATTCGTCGAGAATCACACAATCCCAGTTGATGGCATGTACCCACTCGTTCTTCAGCTTGATGCCGCCCGACTTGCTGCGTCCGAGAAAATCCTGAAACGACCCGAAGCAGACGATCGGACGGTTGTGGTCGGCCGTTTCGTAGTTCAGTTCCGAATTGCGCGACAGGAACTGCCACCCTTCGAAATCGACATGCGTGCGCAAATCTTCTTCCCAGGCACTCTGCACGGCGGGTTTGAAGGTCAGGACCAGCAGCCGTTTCCATCCCATGCGGCGTGCCAGCTGGTAGGCCGCGAAGGTTTTGCCGAAGCGCATTTTGCAGTTCCAGAGGAAATGCGGTGTGCGGTTGTTGTCGGCACGGCAGGCGCGGAAATATTCGCAGGTCTTCTCCACGGCAGCCTCCTGCTCGGGGCGCATGGCAAAATGCTCCGTGCGTTGAAACTCGGCTTCACGCCGCTCCCGCACGGAACGTACCGCCGCCCGGACCTCGCGAACCGTACAACGGAACCACTCACCCTCGGGATTCTCCACTCCCATTCGACGCAACACGCGGTGTACCTCGTGGTCGGTAAACGAGGTGCCGTCGCCACGCATGGCCGACTCCTCGAAGACAATGCGGTAGGGGCGCGCTCCGGGCCGCAGCGTTGGATATTGCTGCGCCACGCGATGCTGCACATCGACGGAGGTGTATCCGACCTTCAGCAGCCCACGGTACTGCGGGTGGGTATCTTCGTAGGCATAGATGGTCGGATGCGCCGCCGGGCGGGAGGGGAAGAAAAGGGTAGGCATAATTATATGATTCTAAAATCCTTCTTTGATTTTATAATGCGAATGTTCTTTGCTTTTTCTCCCACAGCCTGATTCAACATTGTCTGAATACCCAAAATTCCCATGTCGGGATTCCCCGTACACGGACCAATCGTAATGCTTTTCAAGGCATCAACGGGGATCGGAATATTAAGGTAGGGTCTTATACATTCATTCTTCGTAGCAAGGTCATATATATTAGAAAGTGCAATCAATCGACATTCCGCTTCATTTTGATAGTCCTTGTTTTTGGTATATCTTAGTTGATCAATAATTTTAATCCATTGCGGATGAGGAACCAACCTCGAAGGCTTCTCCGGGATGCTCTTCAAATAACCTAATGCGATTTCCAAGTCGGAATCTTTAAAATATTTTTCATCGGTTGATACATAGTTGCAAGTAACAAGGGTGACATTATCCAATGCATCCAGCTTTTTCCAATCAAATTCCAGACAGACCCCTTTGTTGTGATCTCCGTATAAGGTCCACATGGTTAAGTCATCTCGCTTTTTGCAGAATGATATGACAGAAGGCTCTGTTACATAATCCGTCATGAATGCTAAATACCGGGCATTTTTCAAGATGATCTCTTTATTTTTACCGGCATAATGCTCTTCGTCGTATTGTAAAAGATCCATCTTCAGTTTGGTGATGAAAAACTGATATTCACTTTTGTCATTCAGGAATCGAATATGCGTTGCTCGGAATATCATATGCGGCTCTTGGTTTTGGTCTTCCCATTTTTGAGCCATAATACTTTTAAGAAGGCAATACAATACTTCGACAGATGTGTAGTGATATAACGAATCTTCACTTTCCACAGCTTTGGTTGAATTTAATTTTGTAATCATATTATTGATTTTTAATATATACTCCAAAAGTATGCGCATTGTATCGCCTTTCCAAGCAATTCAACCAAAATGTAGTTCACTAGTGAAATAGTTTTTTATTCCATCGGCCGTACCATTGACTCGATGAATTTTATCTCCTCGTCGGTGATTCCATATTTGGCATAGAGCTTTTCATCCGTCCATGATTGAGAAAAGTCTTGTATGGGAACATATGAATAGACTCCTCGCATGGCATCCTGAGTATTTTTCTTTTGCATGATGCAGAAACGGAAAAAACGGGTATTGATGTAACTAATGACATTTTCACATTCAATTGACGTATTGAATGGACCAATCATCAAATATGTTTGAGTACAACAGGATCTTGGCGTCCCAATAAATGGCTTTGCCAAAAATCTATATGGATATGCACCTCTTTCTCCATACGATTTTGATATGAAAACTTTGTACGGGCTTATCCATTGTCTATTTTTACTCACTTGATCCTCTCGAATGTATTTTATCCCATTGACCGTATATATTGCGATTGATTCCTCAAAAGGTTTATCAGAATAATCCTTGAAAGAAGAGACAATACCAAATGGAGTTTGAGGACTTACCAGACTATCGAATGTAGGTTCTTTATAAGCAATGATTTTACGAATAATTGGGATTGCTTCGTTGAATCTTATGAACGTATCATTTCCTGGCTCCAATAAAGGACGGTTCATCGTCGATTGATAATCCTTACCTCGATTAGATACTATCTTGCAGATTCCATTATATTCGCTGTTCCAGAGGAAATAGCATACACCTCCCGACAAATCTATACCCGGAAAACAGTCCGCTGCATTAGGATAATCCACTAAAATCTGCAAACGTGTATCATGGAGCATCTCCTCTCTAAAATCATCCATACCTCGACCTCCGGCGAACCACCGAGACGGAATAATCATGGATATAAATCGAGGCCGTAATTTTTTGGCTTGTTGAATAAATTTATGATATAGAGGAATGGCATAATTGTCTTTTTCGATACCTACCTCTAACTGATACGGCGGGTTGCCTATAATGACATCGAATTTCATATCGGGGAATATGGTTTCGGGATTCTCGGTGTGGATAAATTCGTAGGCGTGGCTCTCCAGTGTGTCGTCGCGGTCGTAGACCTCCCGGCTGGCCCCGCAATAGCGGCATCGGCCGTTCTGCCAGGAGTGTTCCGTGGACCGGAAGCGGATATTTCCATCCGCATCGTGAAAGGCCGTGCAAACCGAATAAGGCCCGTTCGCCTGTTTGCTGCAATAGACCGAACGGCGCGACAGAAGGGCTGTCAATTCGGTGATGGCCAAGCCGAACAACTGCCGGGTGAAGATGTGGTCGGCCCGCTGCTGCCGATCGGGGATCCGCTCGCTCAACCCCTCCATTAACCGTTTGGCAATCTCCCGCAGGAAGACTCCCGTTTTGCTTACGGGGTCAAGGAACCGCGCATCGGGATTGCGCCACAACTCCGCAGGCAGCAGATCGAGCATGCGATTAACAACGACCGGAGGGGTGAACACCTCGTCGTTGCTCAGATTGGCCAGGCAGGTCAGTACATCGGGGTTATAGTTCTTCATCGGCTCCGAGTTTGAGGTAGTGAACAAGCGGATATTCGGCTACGGGGGTCGGAATAAAGGCGGCATCTCCGAGGTCGGAGAAGAGGTTGGGGCCCTCCATCGGCTGGCTTTGCAGCAGGTTGGCCAGCGTGAAATCGCGGCGTTTGAACCGTCCGCCGCCAATGTCCGACCACTCGGCAAAGACAATCGGCCGCGCCGATTCGTCCGGGGTTTGGAGGGTCAGTGCATCACCCCACAGAATGTTGGTCGCAAGCAGATAGCGCACCGCGTGGCAGCAGGCGGGCTTCATGCTCTTCGGGAAGAGAGTCCGGTATGCCGTCAGGAACGTATCGTAGAGATGATTGCGGCAGAGCGTTACGTTGTCCGCCAGAATGTCGATTCCGTAGAGACTCGATACGGCAATCGCGGCATGGCGTTCCCATTCGGATTGCGTCGCGGCATAACGGGACGACACGACGGCGAGTTTGCGACGCAGGATCTCAATCAAAAAAGCGCCCTGTCCGCAGGCGGGTTCGAGGAACCGGGATTCGATGCGCTCGGTCTCGTTTTTCACAAGGTCGCACATCGCCTTAACCTCACGATCGGCGGTGAAGACCTCGCCGTGGTCGGCCACGCGCTGACGCGAGATGATTTGCGGTGTATGGGATTTGGTGGAGGGCATAGGCTTGAAAGCTTCGCCCCGACCCTCCGTTAAGCGACATAAAGAAGGCGTGAAACCATTCGTTGTCGCTTATTTGACTTTGCAGGCTCTGGTAAACCTATGTACACAAATAAGCACGAACGGTCCACGCCCATGGACGTGAACCTCCGCTGCTTACTCTCGTGTACTTCAAAAAATTTACCAGATTTCGCAAAGTCGAGAATAAGAGCTAAAAGCTCAATTAGTTATATGTTGATATAGTCTTTTTCTCTTGTCGTTGTCCTGTTTCTTAGTTTTACGGATTCAAAGATAGGAAATTCTTTTGAGATCTTCTAGTATCAACTTTACATCCTAGATTTATCTCATTAGGTAATAATATCCTTACATAATACTTAAATAATGAATTAATCTGACATCACCATAAATTAATTACGAAAATAATCCAAAAACAACTGATATTGACCTTTGCTAGATGTTAATGCCTCTTCAATCTTCCTAAATGGGACATTTAATTTAAAACGCTTTTTTTGACCTTGTCCTGTATAAGGTAATTCTTGAATTATCTGATACTTAATCAAATCTTTCATAATTGTTCTAAGAAAAAGCTCACCATCAGAGCCTAAACGCATACGAAATATAGTATCATTAATAGGTGTATTGGACCGAATAAAACGCCTCAATGCTCTTTCCGTTATATCCAATTGTTTGTCGTATTCTATTGGTTCTTCATTATTTTGCAACGGCCTATTTATTGTTGCGCCATGGCGTTCTAATTGCTTTTCAATAGATGCATTATCATAATACCCCCGTTCATTCGTTGCATCGTATAAGATTGTTATAGTATTATCATAAAACTCAACATTAGAAAAATGGAGGGATGAATCAATCTCGATTCTATCAAATTGACAATCTTTGAAAATACAATTTTCAACTTTAGATATTGCAGTATTTTGAATATAACAACCTATAAATTTAACATTTGAAATATCAATATTAGCAAAAGCGTCTGTTGGGAAAACATAATTTTCCAGAGAAATTGTTAATTCAGGAGAATCATGATTGATTAGATTTATCGTTATATTACCAATATTTTCTTTTATATATGAAAAATTAGTCTCTCCAGCCATGCATTCCTCCAAAAAAGATACAACTTCAGCTAAATTTATTCTCAACTGTTTAATTTGAAAGATCAAAGACTCAACGGTGACATTAGATAAGCCTCCCTTTCTTAACACATTCTTGATTTCTGCGCGTTCCTTATTTTTGATATAGTAGGAGATTTGTATACCAAGAAAATAGTTTGAAAACTCATCATGATCAAATTTGTAAATCGGCATATCCGAATTTGGTCGCACAATCAACGCATGTTGCTTTAGTCTTTCTTTAATTTGTCTTGTAATGGTAGGCGTAAATTTATTCTGCTCACAATATACATCGGCCAATAAATCCATAACACTTTCACGAATACTGGTCGTATTATTCAACCACATTTCTTCTGCAAGTATCGCTAAGATTTCATTATGAGCTTCAATCGGGATAATAGGTTTAACAGGCTTTCCTGAAGTATCAATCCATTTTTCCGTCGCCTCCCTTTCGATTATCGAGTTAACAAAAGTAGGGAAATAATCAACGGCACTATTTAAATTTGAAGTAACAAAATCTTCATCTCGATCAGTCAATACATTAAGCAACTGTTTAACTAAAACAGGACGAGTCAATATTGGATGACCTGGATCTTTAAGTTTTCTTAATATGTTTTTATATATATCTTGTACATGTATAAATCCCCGTTTAATGGCGTATTGACAAAATTGATCTTCGCCCCATCTTTTTATTGTGAGTTTCGAAAATACAACGAGACCATGTATTGAATCATATAATTTTGCTTGAGTTTTAAAACTTTTATAATCAAAATATGCTTTGCGGGCAGCTATTAGGATAGAACCATTTGAATCCAATAGATTTATTAATTCACCTGTAGCCGTCAATGCTTCTCCTGCAGAATTTTGCATATACATCTCTTCAAATCCATCAAACGCAGGGACAATTAGACCTAATTTCACTAATTCAATAAACGATTCATAATAAAAGTTTCTAAACCGCAACTTATTTGTTAATGAAGCAACAACAATATCATCAAAACGTAAAAAAGGACGTCCCCCTAAAGGGATAGGAACTAACAGCCAATCAGCTTCTCTATTTTTAAATTTATTTGCTTGAATTCTAGCGAATTGCTCTATCAGAGTAGATTTTCCTTCGCCCGCATTTGATATCAAATATAAAACATTTGTTGCCCCTGGAATATTTGTTGCAAGAGATTCTTCCAATTGTTCCATGCAACTATTAATAGAAATCTCTTCATCCGAAGTATCCGGCGTATCTAAAAATAAGCCACAAGGGTCTACAAAATACTTATCCTCATGTATATATGTTAAAATTCGATTTGCTAATGTCGGCAAATCTGCAACCCTATTTTTTATCCAATCTCGCGCATTCTCTTCTATATCATCCTCAATAACAAATAAAGAATCTCCTTTTGTAATTAATTTACCGCTGATTGGCACATTTCTAATCTCGGCACAAAATGTTCCAGTTCTGTCATCATATATTATATCTGCAGGACGATCTGCAAATGTACTTAATACTCGCTTAAAATCTTTTATATTCATATCGCATTATTATTTAATAATTTATATATATAATGACTATCTAAACCTTTCGTATATAAGCTTGAGGCTGTTGATAATTTCTCCTTTATATGAATTAATGTACAACCACATGCTACAACAGATCGGATTCCTGGCCAGAAATCATCATCAGAAGAAACAATGCATATGTATTTTTCTCTATTTGCAATATGAAGCATATCTGCAATAAGCATTGAATCAACAAGTTTCTGCTCCTTCTTATAAAGAAAGTCCTTTAATTTAACTTTTCCACATTTAGGGCATTTTTGATGTTCGATAAAATCATATATAATTGGAAGAGGACATTCTTGATCCATACACCCATGTTTTTCTATAGGATAAGCTTTTATTCCATATGTAATACTTTTACTTCGAAAAGTATGCAATAAATGGAATTGAGGATCTGCTAGCATACTATATGCCAATAAACAATTGACAATAATTTTTGTAGAATTATCAGACATCAAAAGTGTGCATGGAAACTCATTTTCAATTTCCGTTTCAAGATCTTGTGCACGTTTTGTTATAGTCTCATTTTCATACCATCCTCCATATAGTCGAATTGTTATTCTTTTATCCTTGGCACAAGATGGATCAACTAACGCTATAATTTTCTCTGCAACATAATGCAAACCCTTTACTCTTGTCGAATACTCTAAATTGTCATAATCTAAAAAGACCATCATAATTATAACATAATTTATGCATAATAAAGATATAAAAAATTTACAACACTAAACAACTCAGCAAAAGATGATTTTGAAAATAAATATCATGAAAAAATAAAACACATTAACTGTGAATTTCCATTGTCCATAATAGGAATTAAATATACCATATACTAAATTTGATAGTGTTTTTATTCTCAGACGAAAATGTTTGCTAGACAATATTTCAGCACGTGTGGGGAAAATGTGGGGAAAATCCAGAAAATAAAAATCGCTTAATCCGTATATATCAACAGATTAAGCGATTTTACTGGTACCCGGAGCCGGGGTCGAACCGGCACGATATTGCTATCATTGGTGTTTGAGACCAACGCGTCTACCGATTCCGCCATCCGGGCAAGGCCGTTCTTTCGTGAAAGAATCGGGTGTGCAAATGTAGGGATTTATTCTCAATTTGCAAATTCTGAACCGATAAAAATGGCTGTCGCGGTTTTTCCGCAGTCGTTACGGCCGCATCGCAGGGATACGGAGGTGCTGTATTGCGTCGGTAAGGGGCGTTCGGCGGTGCTTTCCGCATACAGGCTGAGAGTGGCGGAGATGTCGTGCGGCCTCGGAGGATTGCCGGCGGACGGTCAGGAGGATGCGAAGTGCTTGCGCAGGCGTTGCGTCCTGGCCGCACCGATCAGCTCGATGAGTTCCTCGTCGGAGGCGTTGCGGATGCGTGCGACGGTGCGGAAATGCCCGAGCAGCGTCTCGACGGTGCGGGGACCGATACCGGCGATGCCTTTGAGTTCGCTTCTGAGAAAGTCGTTGCTGCGTTTCTGGCGGTGGAAGGTGATGCCGAAGCGGTGCGCCTCGTCGCGGATATGGCACACCACTTTGAGCGGTTCGCCCGTGCGGCTGAGGTAGTAGGGCATCGGATCGCCCGGGTAGTAGATCTCTTCGAGCCGTTTGGCCAATCCCACGATCGGAACCTGTTTTTCGAGTCCCAGTTCGCACAGGACGGCATAGGCGTTCGAGAGCTGTCCCTTGCCGCCGTCGACGATCACCAGGTCGGGCAGCTCCTGTCCCTCGGCCATGAGGCGCGTGTAGCGGCGGAAGACGATCTCGCGCATCGAGGCGAAGTCGTCGGCTCCGACGACGGTCTTGATGTTGAAATGGCGGTACTCCTTGCGCGAGGGGCGGCCGTCGCGGAAGACCACGCACGAGGCGACGGGGTTCGTTCCTTGCAGGTTCGAGTTGTCGAAACACTCGATGTGGCGCGGCTGCCGCGGCAGCCGCAGCTCCTTCTGCATGGCGTTCATCAGCCGTTCGGTATGGCGTTCGGGATTCTTGATCTCCATGTTTTTGAGCTGCTCGGCGCGGTAGATGCGGGCGCTGCGCTCGGAGAAAGCCAGCAGGTCGAGTTTTTCGCCCCGCCTGGGTACGGTGAAGGTCACCCCGTCGAAGAGCATCGTAGCCGACGGCAGGAAGGGGACGATCACTTCGCGCGCCAGTTCGCCGCCGGCGATCTGCTCGACGACGTGCTGAATGGCCAGCGTCAGCATTTGCGCGCGGTCGGTATCGACGCCCGGCGTGAGCCGCACGGTCGAGACGGCCGTGATCGAACCGTTGCGGATGCGCAGGAAGTTGCAGTAGGCGGCATCGTCGTCCTCGACGAGCGAGAAGACGTCGACGTCGACGATGCGGGCGCTGACGATGACCGAACGGGCCGAATAGTTCTCCAATGCAGCGAGCCGCGATTTGTAACGCTGCGCCGTCTCGAACTGCAACGCCTCGGCCGCGCGGCGCATCTCCCCTTCGAGGTAGGCGCGCACGGGGCGCAGGTCGCCTTTGAGCACCGAGACGGCCATGTCGAGCAGCTGCCGGTACTCCTCGGCGCTCTGCGCGCCGATGCACGGCCCCTTGCAGTTGCCCAGGTGGTATTGCAGGCAGACGGTGTACCGGCCGCGCGCGATCGCTTCGGGAGCGAGATTGAGCGAGCAGGTGCGCAGCGGGATCACCTCGCGGATGAATTCCAGGATGCTGTGCTGCATCGTCACCGACGAGTAGGGCCCGAAGTATTGCGAGCCGTCGCGCTGCAACTGGCGCGTGGACTGGATGCGGGGGAAGTTCTCGCGGCGCACGACGATCCACGGGTAGGTCTTGTCGTCTTTGAGCAGGATGTTGTAGCGGGGTTGCAGCTCCTTGATGAGCGAATTTTCGAGCAGCAGGGCGTCGGTTTCGCTGTCGACGACGATGTGGCGAATCTCGGCGATCTGGCGCACCAGCACCCGCACCTTGGGGGGATGCTCCTTGTTCTGCATGAAATAGGAGGAGACGCGCTTGCGCAGGCTCTTGGCCTTGCCGACGTAGATGACCGTACCCGTCCGGTCGAGGAATTGGTACACCCCCGGTTCGAGCGGCAGCAGCGCTACCTGCTCTTTGAGCGGATTGCGGTCGGAGGGAGTCATCGCGGCGGTTATTTGGCCAGCAGCCACCAGAGGTAGGCGCCGTAAATAGCGAGGAAGAGCACCCCTTCCCAACGGTCGAGCGCACGGCGGCGGAAGGTGAAGGCGGCGGCGAAGAGGAGCAGCGAACTGAGGACGACGGCACCCAGCGTCACGGCGTCGATGCCGCCCGGCGTGAGCGGGACGACGGTGGAGCAGAGTCCCAGGATGAGCAGGATGTTGGCGATGTTCGATCCCACGACATTGCCCAGTGCGATGTCGGGCCGGCCCTTGACGACAGAGACGACCGACGAGGCCAGTTCGGGCAGCGACGTGCCGCCCGCCACGAGCGTAATGGCGATCACCGACTCGCTGACGCCCAGCTTGCGGGCGATGGCCACGGCGTTGTGGAGGAAGATTTCGCCGCCGAAGACCAACGCCGCCAGTCCCCCGACGATCATCAGCGCCATGAGCCAGCCGGCCATCGGCCGTGCGGCGGGCGTCTCTTCGGCCGGCTGCTCCCTGCGGGCTGCACGGGCGGCCGTCCAGACGCTCAGCACATAGAGCAGCAGCATCGCGAGCCCCTCGATGCGGCCGATGCGTGCCGGATGCGTCGGGTCGAGCCCCTCGTCGGCCAGCACGGCGCAGAGCACCAGCGACGCCGCGACGCCGACGGGCAGGTCGCGCCGGATGTTCTGCCGCGTGAGCGGCAGCGGGCGGATCAGGGCGCAGACGCCCAGAATGATGAAGACGTTGAAGAGGTTCGATCCCACGACGTTGCCCACGGCCATGTCGCCCTCTCCTTCGAGGGCCGAAAGGAAGCTCACGACCAGTTCGGGCGTCGAGGTGCCGACGGCTACGATCGTCAGTCCGATCAGGAAACCCGGTACGCGGAAACGTTCGGCCAGCGCCACCGATCCGTCGGTGAGGTAGTTGGCTCCGGCCAGTATGAGAACGAGTCCTGCGAGGAGGTAGAGGTATTCCATAATGAGTCGATGTTGTACGATTCGTCGGTAAAGACGGGCGGTCGAACTGAAATCGGGTCGGTCCGATCTGTCGGAACGTCGTCTGTCCGGACGGAAATTCCGCATGGCAAAGATACGAATAAGCCGCGGGCAAAAGCAAATTTATTTGCATTTTGCCGAGGCGGAGTATCTAAGACGCAGTCAAAGATAGAAAATATCGTGCAATTATCCGCCGGCCGCCGGATCGGAATTTGGCCGTTCGGCGGAAAAAGCCTACCTTTGACGCAATTTCGGTTGGAAAAATGAAACTTCGGACGATCTTCGGTTGTGTGCTTGCCGGCGTGCTGTGGGTGCTGCTCGCGGCCGATGCGCGGTGCGTCGCATCCGACGGGGAGACGCCGCTGCCCGCTCCGAGCGAACTGACACGGCAGGTGCCGGTGCGCGTGGCCGACGCCTACGGTCTGCGGGCGCTGTTGGTGCGGTTGAGTTTGGAGGCGGGCGATACGTCCGCATTCGACCGGATGCAGGATCTCGGCCGCGACTTTCCGTCCCGCGACGGAGCGTCCGGCGGGTGGGGACAGGATGCCTCATATGTCCTGTCGGCGGTCGAACGGCGTGTGCCCGGCGACGCGGATCTGATTCTCCTGCTGCGGAAAATCCGGATTTAGCGGATGCTCCGACCCCTGCCGGTCGAGGGTTCTTCCCGCCGGCGCGCAATTTGCCGTTGCGCAATCTTTCCGACCGTTTTCGACCGGCGGGTGCCGAAACTGCCCGAATTGTGCCGAATGCGGAAAATAAAGAAGGAAAATTTTCGTTTTCGATCAGGAGGACCGCATTGTCGGCAGGCTCTTCCGGGTGCAGAAAACATCTCTTGTAAATAAACGGATTTAAAGCGATCGAGTAATTATGATTACAACCATGCTCATCCTGTTTGTCGTAGGCTATGCCTTCATCGCCTTCGAACACAAAACGGGAATCAATAAATCGGCCATCGCCCTGCTGATGTGCGGTATTCTTTGGAGTATTTTCAGTCTGGAATACCCCTCCGCCCTGCCCGGTCTCACCCAGACGACCGTGAGCGACGAGATCCTGCGGCATCTGGGATCGACATGCGAAATCCTCGTCTTCCTGATCGGAGCGATGACGATCGTCGACCTGATCGACTTCCACGGAGGGTTCGAGTTCATCACGCGGCGCATCACCACGCGGCGCAAGGTGCGTCTGCTGTGGCTGGTGGCGCTGCTCACCTTCTTCATGTCGGCGCTGCTCGACAACATGACCACGACGATCATCATGGTGATGCTGCTGCGCAAGATCGTCCCCACGACCAAGGAGCGGATGCTCTTCGCCTCGGTGATCGTCATTGCGGCCAACAGCGGCGGCGCGTGGTCGCCCATCGGCGACGTGACGACGATCATGCTCTGGATGAAGGGCAACGTCTCGTCGGCCAAACTCATCGAGAGCCTCCTGCTGCCCTGCCTCGTGTCGCTCGTCATCCCTCTGGTCATCGCTTCGCGCTGGCTCAAAGGGTCGCTTCCTGAAACCGATCCGGCCGATGCAGGGTCGTCGCAGCCCGATTATATCTCCGACGGCGAGAGCCGCGCGATCCTCTTCCTGGGCTGCGCCCTGCTGGTGGCCGTTCCGGTCTTCAAGAGCGTGACGCACCTGCCGCCCTACATGGGAATGGTCACGGCGCTGGGCATCATGTGGGTCTTCACCGAGCTGATGTACCGCCGCAAGCGCAACATCGAGGAGTCGATCAAATGCCGCGTGGCGAAGGTGCTCAAACACATCGACATGTCGACGATCCTCTTCTTCCTCGGTATCCTGATGGCCGTGGCAGCGCTCGAAAGCGCGGGCATCCTGTCGGGTTTCGCCACGGGACTCAACGAACACCTGCACAACGTCTATGCGATCAATACGTTGATCGGCATCCTTTCGTCGGTGGTCGACAACGTGCCGCTCGTGGCGGCGTCGATGGGCATGTATCCGATTCCTGATGCGGCGGCCGTGGCGGCGAGCGCCGATCCGACCTATGCCGCGATGTTCGTGCAGGACGGTGTTTTCTGGCATCTGCTGGCCTACTGCGCCGGTGTGGGCGGCAGCCTGCTCATCATCGGCTCGGCGGCCGGCGTGGTGGCGATGGGCCTGGAAAACATCAACTTCGTATGGTATTTCAAGAAGATTTCGCTGATGGCCTTCGTCGGTTATCTGGCCGGCATCGGGGTCTACATGCTCGAAGTGTTTCTTTTCGGAATTTAGCCCGCATGAGCGGAGCGGATCGGGCGGACTTGCCGAAAAGTCCGCCCGATTTTCGTATCTTGCGGGGGAAAACGAACGAGTTTATGATACGGATTTACGAAGCGACCGAACCCTCCGACCTGTTGGCGGAGGCCTTTGCGCGGCTGCTGCCGCAGCTGTCGGAACGGATGACGGCACCCGACCGGGAGGCTGTCGCACGGATCGTCGCCTCGCCTGCGACCCGTCAGCTGGTCGCCGCAGCGGAGGACGGCCGGATCGTCGGGTTGCTCAGCGTGGCCCTTTACGACGTCCCTTCGGGGCGCAAGGCGTGGATCGAGGACGTGGTGGTGGATGCGGCGACGCGCGGTCGCGGCATCGGCGAGGCGCTGGTACGCGAAGCGCTGGCGTTGGCGCGCCGCGAGGGCGTCGCACGAGTGATGCTCACCTCGAATGCGACGCGCAGGGCGTCCCACCGGCTCTATGAACGAATGGGGTTCGTGCGCTACGAGACGGATTGTTTCCGGCTCGATCTATGATTCCTGCGGCAGATCGCTCAGGTCGAGCGTCTCGCCGGCGAAGGGTTCGCCGGTGAGCGGCAGTACCATGGCGCGGTCGTGCGCAGGGTCGCCCGTGCCGAAGTCGAAGTCGTCGTGCGTACGGAAGCGCGCGGGGTAGTCCCCCGCGAAACCGAAGCCGGCATACCAGCGTTGCAGCTCCTCGCTGCCGGGGATGAGCGCGGCGTAGCGGAATCCTTCGGCGCGGCAGCGGTCGAGCGCTTCGCGCAGCAGTCCGCCGGCCAGTCCCTGCTGCCGGCAGTCGGGCGCCGTCGCCACGGCGTAGATGTAGGCCGTATCGCGGAACGGCACGATGTGGAGCATCGCCGCGATCCGCCCGTCGCGTCGTGCGACGAGGCATCGCCGTTCGTCGTAGCGGCTCAGCAGAAACTGTTCGACATCGTCCTGCGTGTCTTCGGGGAAGCAGGCGAGCCACAACGCGCGGAGCTGCAACTGCTCCTCGGTGAGCCGCTGCGCCGTGAGTTTCGGTTGCAGGAAAAGGGGGTGGTAGGAGAGTTTCGACTGCCGCAGCCCTTCCAGTCCCAGATCCTCCTCGCGGTCGATGAGGGTGTAGTGCGGCGGCAGGTGTTGCGCGAAGAGACGGTTTATCATCGTGAAGGCGCCGTCGTAGCGGGTGTCGGCCTTCTCGACGTGGATGCAGAAGGCTTCGTCGTTGATGGCCGATCCGATCGTGAAGGCCACGAGCTTCTCCCCGACGAAGAGCGCGCCTCCGCGCAGTTCCAGCTCCCCGAAGTGGTCGAATGCCCGTTGCATGGCGCGCTGTTCGGCCGTCAGTTCGGCCGCATGGCTGTCGTGGCCGGCGCGCCATTCACGTTCGAGGCGCATGCATTCGGGGGCGAGTGCAGGCGTCAGTTCCTCGTAACGGTAGTCGTAGGCAGCTTCGAACCGGTTGATATGGTTGCGTTTGGGCTGGTAGCGCCGTCCCGTGAGGTTGCGCAGGTCGTCGGCGCGGTAGACGTAATCCTCGTAGTCGCGGTTGCGCCAGATGCCGAATTCGGGATGGGCGCGGCGCACGGCTGCGGCCCCTTCGGGCGTAAGTCCCGAAATGCGCAGCGGTTGTCCCGCGGCGCGGGCGTCGGCTTCGAGACGGGGGATGAGGTGCGTGAAATCGCCCTCGCCCAGCGGTTGCATGTAGCCGATGTGATGGCTGCCGTCGATGTAGAAGCGGATCAGCAGAAAACCCTCCTCGACGCACCATGCGCTGCGGTAGGTGCCTTCCCAGCAGTACATGTTGGCGAAGGCCAGATCGCAGTTGCAGATGCCCGAAGGGCGGGTGAAGTGTTCGATGGCGGCCTTGTCTTCGAGCCGCACGGGTCGGAATTCCATAGGATTATTCGACGGTGAAATCTTTTTGTTCGAGGTGACGGTAATATTGCTGGACGAAGGCTTTGACGCGTCTTTCCAGCGCTGCCGCTTCGGGATCGTTTCTCAGATCGTGTTCGCGGCGCAGGTCGTCCGTGCGGTAGGAGCCGGTCGTGCGCCGCTCGTCGAAGAAGAGCAGGCGGTCGCCGCCGACGGCCTCGAATCCGCTGTCGTAGGCGAGGGCGAAGCCCCCTTCGGGGGTCTGTTCGCCGAAGAGGTCGCGCCCGAAAGCGAAGTAAGGCTCGCGGTTGCCCATGAGTCCGAGCAGCGTGGGCATGAGGTCGATTTGCGAGACGGCCTCGTCGTAGCGGCCGCGCAGTGCGCCGTCGGGGGTGTACAGCAGGCCGATGATGTGGTGGTCGCCGGGGAAGACGCGCGTGGCGTCCGCGAATTTTTCACTCGATACATGATCGGCCACGAATACAAAAACCGTGCGACGGAACCACTCCTCGCCGGCGTAACGCGCGAAAAAGCGGCGGAAGGCGTTGTCGGTGTAGGCTACGCACTTGTGGTTGCGCGTAAGCCCTTCGGGCAGCAGGTCGCGGTAGGCGTCGGGAACGACGAAGGGGTGGTGCGACGAGAGGGTGAACAGCGCGGCGAAGAAGGGTTCGGGCAATGCGCTCATCTCCTCGCCGGCGTATTGCAGGAAGGGTTCGTCCCAGATGCCCCAGTAGCCGTCGAAATCGTCTCGGCCGTGCCTGGCCTCGTAGTCCTCGCGGCTGTACAGGCGTTCGATGCCTGCCGAACGTGCATAGGCGCCGAAACCCATCGAGCCGGCCGCCGAGCCGCAGAAAAAGGCGGTGGCGTAGCCCTTGTCGCGCAGGATACGCGGCAGCTGCCGCGTCGGTGCGAGCGCCTGCGGCATCAGCACGAAGGGGGTCTTGAACGAGGGGATCGATCCCAGTACGGCGGGCAGCGCCTGAATCGAACGGGTGCCGTTGGCGTACATGCGTTCGAAGCAGTAGCCCGCCTGCATGAGCGAATCCAGAAACGGCGTGTAGCCCTTGACCTGCCGGTCGGCGTAGAGTTCGGGATGGAGGTGGGCCGAGTGTTCGGCCGACATGCTCTCCATGACGAAGACCACCACGTTGCGTCCTTCGAGCGGTGCCGCGCCGACCGAGTCGGGACGGTGGACGGGCGTGTAGATACCGTCCAGTTCTTCCGGAGCGAAGTAGCGTTCGTAGTTGATCTTTCCGCCCGACCCCACGGTGCGCAGGATGCAGAAGGGGTTCGAGAGGATCAGGTTGGCGCGGGCGTTGTCGGAGGCGTAGAGCGTGGCGTTGGAGAGCGTGACGGGGCGCGTCATGCGCGTGACCCCCCCCCGCATTCCCGCTACGGAGAGCAGGGCGGCGACGACGAGCAGAACCGTACCGCCGCCATAGTAGCAGAGCGGACGACGGCAGAGCGGTTCGGGGCGCGCCTTGCGGCCGCCGGCCAGCGCCAGCAGAGCGATCAGGCCGATCCCTGCGAGCAGCAGGGGGATGTTCTCGGCCATGAATTTGCCGACGAGTTGCAGCGAATTGTCGTTGTCGGCGAAGAAGATCTCTTCGGCCGTGAAACGTTTCTGCGTATAGCGGAAATAGACCGCATCGCCGAGGTTGACCGCCACGACCAGCAGGGCGTTGACGACGACGTAATAGAAGTAGAGCATCCGCTGCCACCAGCGCCGTTCGCGCAGATGGAGCGGGATGAGCGAGAGCACGATGAGCAGGGCGTTGGCGTAGAGCACCGACACGGTGTCGAACAACAGTGCACCCCTTGCGAGTGCCGGTAGTTCGGCGTCCGCGAGGGGGCCGATGCCCGCATAGTTGTAGCGCCAGAAGATCGCACGACAAATCGCCAGCACCGCATAGAGCAGTGCCAGCCGCCACGCCAGCAGGGCGATATGGCTTTTCAGCAGCCGTTTCATGATCTCTCTCGATCGGGGTGTTCGCACGCCTGCCGGCTCCTGCACCGGCGGGCGGTCACTGCCTGCGGCCTGCTACTCGCAGGCTTTGAGCGACATGTCGAGCGAACGGATCTGGTGCGTGAGCGCGCCCACAGAGATGAAGTCCACGCCCGTCTCGGCGTAGGTGCGCAGCGTATCGAGCGTGATGCCGCCGCTCGACTCGGTTTCGCAGCGTCCGGCGACCTTTTCGACCGCCTTGCGCGTCATCTCGGGCGAGAAATTGTCGAACATGATGCGGTCGACGCCGCCTGCCTCGAAGACGAGGTCGATATCTTCGAGCGTGCGGACTTCGCACTCGATCGGGATGTTCTTGTCGCGCTCGCGCAGGTATTGCTTCGCGCCGCGGATCGCGGGGACGATGCCGCCGGCGAAGTCGATGTGGTTGTCTTTGAGCAAGATCATGTCGAAGAGACCCATGCGGTGGTTCTCGCCGCCGCCCAGTTTGACGGCCATTTTGTCCAGCACGCGCATGCCGGGCGTCGTCTTGCGGGTGTCGAGCACCTTGGTGTGCAGCCCTTCGAGCCGCGCCACGTAGACCGCCGTCTGCGTGGCTACGCCGCTCATGCGCTGCATGATGTTGAGCAGGATGCGTTCGGCCTGCAACAGCGAGCGCAGCGAGCCCGCCACGTAGAAGGCCACGTCGCCCGGACGCACGCGCGTGCCGTCGGCGATCCGCTGGTCGGACTCGACGGTGGGGTCGAGCCGTTCGAGAACGAGTCGTGCGATCTCGATGCCGGCGATGATGCCCTCCTGCTTGCACAGCAGGCGCATACGCCCCCGCTCGTCGGCGGGAATGCAGCAGAGCGAAGTGTGGTCGCCGTCGCCGATATCCTCGCGGATGGCCAGTTCGATCAGCGCGTCGACATAGGGTTTGTATTCGGTTTTCATGATCGTGATGGTTTCTGATTATTCGGGTGCAAAGATACGAATAAGCGAGGGCAATGTCAAATTTATTTGCGCATTGCCGAGCGGGAGTATCTTCGGCGCAGCCAAAGTACGAATAAGCCGAGGACAAGAGCAAATTTCGGTTGCATTTTGCCGAGGCGGAGTATCCGTACAGTCGGTAATCGCGGAATAGAAAAGTTGATTTTCTCTCTTCGTTTTCTCGCCTCGGCATAGCCTGAACAAGTTCGGCTCTGCGCTCGGCTTAATGAAAACGTTCGTTTGTTTTCAACAGTCGTTTTCTCGCCATGGCATAGCCCGCGCGAGTGCGGCTCTGCTCATCTGGCTTAACGAAAACGTTCATTTTCATGCTCCATTTCTCGCCTCGGCAATTCGAGTAAACTCGATTGCATTCGGCTTAACGAAATGGTTCCTAATTTTTCTTCAATCGTTGGCACAGGTGCTTCATCGTCCGCGCGTAATGCACCTTGACGGTGTTGACCGAGACGTTGAGCATGTCGGCGATCTCCTGATTGGAACGGCTTTCGTAAATTTTCAGGTTGAAGATCGTCCGCTGCCGCGCCGGCAACTCCCCCACGGCCAGCCGAAGCCGCCGCATCGTTTCGTCGGAATCGCTCTCGCCCGCCGGCTCCTGCCTCCCCTCATGCAGATCGTAATAGCGGACGTTGCCCGTCTCGACGATCTTATGCTTGCGGATCGCATTCACGGTCAGGTTCTTGGCCATGGCATAGAGCAACGCGGCCAGATTTCCCTCCTCCCGCAGTCCGCGGCGGTTGCACCACAACCGGAAAAACACCTCCTGCACGATATCCTCCGCCAGCGCTTCGCAGCGCACGTATTTGAGCACGAAGAGATAGATCCCCCTGTGGTATCGGTCGTAACACAGGGTGAACATCAGTCGGTTTCCGTTTTTCACGCCGGAAAGAAGAGCCTGAGGTTCGAGCAGCATAGGTTCGGTTCTGGTTGGTAGTTCCGTATCAATATACAATCTATTCCCCGAAAAGTATTACCGAAGAAAAACTTTTTTTATCATTTTTATCCCTCTATGCGCAAAAAATCCCCCGCCTCCGGCGACGATGCGTCGGTTGCGGGGGAGCCGGGTGTTGGAGCCCGAGAAAAGAAGATTGAAGAGGGATTCGTTTTGCGCCGCGGCCTTTCGAATCCGGCCGTCAGCCGGTCGCGAAGCCGAAAGGGCGGGCGCATCCGTGCCGTCGGTCGGTTCGGCCGCTGCGGACGCAGCGGTTCGCCGCCGGAACGGCGGGCGTCAGTCGGCGTATCCCTGCGCCCTGAGTTTCTGAATCAATTTCGAAGGATAGTTCGTAAAGATCGCCTTCAATTTGGGATAATAGGGAATGACGGCATCCATCGTCTCGTCGTCGTCGACGTTGTAGACGCTCAACGGTACGCCCGCACTGATGTAATCCATCGGTCCGTAGGCGGTATTGTCGCCGAAAATCTTGTCATACGACAACTGCGCCCAGGCCTTCCCGTAATTGTCCGGATGCGTGCAGGTCATCCACGCAAGGTTGATCCGGTACTCGTCGATGACCTTGTCGCGCACGACGTCGAAGATGCTGCCGCCCGTCGGAATCAGGAACTCGCACAGACTCTGCGCCTTCATCTCCTTGATGATCTCGCAGGCACGGTAGCAGGCATTGATGCTGTGGTTCACGTCGATCTCTTCACCATTCTTGGTCAGGCGCTTCACATCGAGCCAGAGCCGCATTCCGTGCGGATTCAGTTCGGGGTCCTGCAACACGCGGATGAAATCGCGCAGCGTCGGGACCGGCTCGCCGTTGGCGAGCGTTCCGGCCGCACGGATCTCGGCCACCGTATGGTCGAACGGTTCCAGCCCGTTGACCAGATATCCGCTTTGGGGATGCGCCACCAGCACGTCGTTGTCGCCCGTGAGTACGATATCGCACTCCGACGCGAAACAACGCAACATGATCGCATATTTGAGCGACGAGATCGAGCAGTCGGGACGGGCGCACTCCTGGTAACCGCCGCGGTGCGCCACGACTTTATAGACGCCGGTACCGTCGCCCGACGGCTGGTTTTTGTTGGGCGGCGTTTCGAGTTTGGTGCATCCGCATACAACGGCCAGTACGGCGCACGACCAAAGGATCTTTTTTACACTTCTCATAATCTAATGTTTCTGTTGAGGGCGCCCCGGCCGGGGATTCCCCTCCGGGGACGCCCGATGACTGTTTATTCTTCGACCAGGGCGACTTCGAAGCCTTTCAGGTCGGCCCATGCCGAGGCGATCGTATTCGTGCTTTCGGAGCCGTTGGCACGACGGTCCATGCAGATGCGCAGACGCAGGTAGAGGTTGCCTTCGTAGATGGTCTCCATACCGGTCAGCGGGAAGACGTATTTCCGATACCCCTTGTCGGTGGACTTGTCGTAGGTTTTCCGATCCCCGCTGGTATTCTCCTTGGGAACGTAGTAATGTACCTGCGCCGACGTCCCGAACACCTCCATGAGCGTGCTGCCTTCGGCCAACATCCACGTTTTGTTGTCGGCCGAATATTCGAGCGCGTAATATCCGGGACCCGAACCCGCGGCGCCCATCGAAGCTTCCACCGAGAGTTTGTGCTCCGCCTTGATGTTCCTGACCGGAATGACGAAGAGGAAGTAATCGTTCTCCATCAGCCCCTTGATCTGAATACCCGGATTGAACGTATAATTCCCGTTATCCGAAACCACCCCGCTCGCCGTCAGATAGGCATTCTCGTTGCCGGCCGTAGGCAGCAGCCGGTGCGCATCGAGCGGATTGGTATCGGTCGCGGGATGAATCGCATCGGTCGTCCAGCTGTAATCCCACTCCGAACCGCGCGGTGCGGTGCCCGTCATGCCGAGCGCATAGAAATTCCACCCCACCGGGAGCCCTTCGGGCACGGCGTCGGGATCGCTGATGACATTGGCGCGGCAACTCCCGACCGACACGCCGTCGGCGAAGAGTTCGAACGCCACGGCACCCGCACGCGTCGCCGCCCCCTCGACGGGAATCGTCAACTCGCCCGAACCTTTGGCGAATCCGGTGTAGACCTGTTTCGTCACCGAGAGTCCGTCGGCCGCCACACCGGTGATCGTGCAGGAAATTTCGACCGACTCGCGTCCCGAAGCGCAAACGTAAGGCAGACGGAGCGTGGCCGTGCTTTCGATATTCCGGAAGAGGTTGCCCTCGACGCGCGGCTCGCCGTAGGCGAACTCGCACGCGCCCTGCGTGACCGTAATCGGATAGGCCGCGCCATCGTAGACCAGATGGACGGTCGCCGTCCGCTCGGCCCCCGAATTATACTGGATGTTCAGTGTGAAGAACCCGTAGTCCTTCCCGTTGCCCGAACCGCGTTCGGGCGTGATCGCGATCCACCCCACGTCGCCGCAGTCGGCGACCCACTCGCCGTCGCAAAGGACGTTCTGCGAAATAGACTGCTCCGTACAGTCGCAGGCGATCGCATCGTTTTCCCGCATGAACACCCCTCCGTCCTTCTCGCAGGAACCGGCGAACAGCAGCAGGGCGAGGAGCGGAACGAAGCTTAATTTATCGATTGTTTTCATTGTTTTCTCGTCGTTTACAGCGTTATTACCATTTGGGATTCTGCGTGAGGTTGGGATTCTCCTGACGGGCCGTCGTCGGAATCGGCTTCACGTATTTGTAGTCCTGCCATTTGCGTTCGAGCGCCGTCGAGGGCAGGATATTGCCCGACGTACCCCGCGACAGTTTGTGCCCCGCCTCGGAGGCGCCGTCGATCATCAGGATATTGAGCGTCGACTGCAACTTGGGATTGGCCGTGACGATCGTTTCGGGCGTGCCGTCGGCGTTGAGATCGAGCGGCGTATCGACGGCCGAGATACAGACGCCTTTCCACGGCCGCGCGAACAACTCGCCCTGATGCCAGCGGATAATGTCCTGGTAGCGGCTGTTCTCCATCGTCAGCTCGATACCCCGTTCGCGGCGCACCTCCAGAATGAAAGGATCGGTCACCTGATTCTGGAAATATTCGACCATGTAGGGGTCGGCCGCCGTGGGATAGATGCTCTTCACTCCCGCGCGTTCGCGCAGCGGTTTGATCGTCTTGTCCCAGACCTCCTCCGACATCTCGCCCAGTTCGGCCTTCGCCTCGGCATAGGCGAGCAGCACTTCGGCGTAACGTATCAGCGGCACGTCCGAAGCGATGGCAGCCACATTGGTATCCTTCGACGAATCGTCGGTAAGCCACTTGATCGGCTGGTAACCCGTCTTGGAGAACTTCACGTCGGGAGCCCACTGCGTCGTGCCGCCGTCGCGCGTGAAACCCGGCGTGCGGATCGTCTGTGCGAGACGGTAGTCGCGATCCGTGCACTCGGCCACGAGGTCGAGGTCGTCGTAATCGGGATACTTGCTCGTGAAGGGCGTACCGTCGGTCATCAGATAGGTGTCGATGAACTGCCGCGTGAAGGCGTAGTTGGCGTGCTGCGGATTGACCATGTAGTTGTTGATCGCATAGGTCACCTTCAAATCGATGTCGTAGTCGCGCGCCCAGATGAACTCGTCGGTATAGACGCCGCAGGCATCGGCGTTGGTGAACATGTCGCGATACTGCGTCTGCCGCTTCGCAGGGTCGTCCGTGAGTTTATAGACGCCGTCGCCCATGATCGCCTCGCAGGCCTTGACGCACTCGCCGAGATAGAACCGGCTCTCGTCCTTCGTCCACGCCCGTCCGGTCGACGGGTCGACCGCGTGATACTTGCGCATCGTCCCTTCGTAGAGGCAGAAACGCGCTTTGAGAGCGAGGGCCACGTAACGGTGGATGTACGACGCGCGCACCCTGTATTTGTCCGAGGTCAGGCAGTAGGTGCAGGCGTAGTCGAGATCTTCGAGGATTTTGGATGCGACGAATTCACGGTTGTCGCGATCCTTGAAGAGCGCCTCCTGGTCGGTCGCGTCGATCGACGTGTCGTACCACGGAACCGCCCCGAAGGTCTGCACCTTGTCGATGTAGAACAGCGCGCGGAAGAAACGCCCCACGCCCTCGTAATGGTCGAGGATCGCGTCCGAAGCCACCGCATTGCGCATATTGTCGAGATAGTAGTTGATCGAACGCAGCTGCGACCAGTTGCTCGTCGTCCAGTTGGTCGCGTCGTCGGCCGAATAGTTGTCCATGAAATAGGCGGCCTGACCGTCCCACGAGTGCGTGTCGGCGTTCTTGTCGCCGTCGACGAAGCTCTTGATCGCCGTGGCGAAGCTGCGGATGAAACCGTTGGTATAGATTTCGAGCGACGATTCGTCGGTAAAGTAGTACTCGCTCTCGATTTTATTGGGGTTCTCCTGCGTCAGATAGTCTTCGCACGAACAGAGAGCCAGCGCACCGATCAGAATTGCGATATGGTTTTTCATTGTATAGTCCTCCTTGCGTTAGAATGTGATGTTGACCCCGACGGTCACGCTTTTCAGGATCGGATAGGTGTATCCGTCCGCTGCGGATGCGAAGTCCGAGTCGTAGGACAGCCCTTCGGGATCGAAGTTGGGAGCGTACTTGTGCAGCGGCGTGAAGGTGAAGAGATTTTCGGCGTTCACGTAGATTTTCAGCCCTTGCAGCCGAATGGCCGAACAGATGTGCTTCGGGAACGAATAGTCGAGCTGGATATTCTTCACGCGCAGGTAGGCCGCGCTCTGGATGTAGCGCGTATTGGGGATTTCGAGCAGACGCGTCCAGTTCTTCGTCCCGTTCGACTGGTAGGTCGTCATGCGGGGCCAGTAGGCCGTATCCCAGTTGTTGCGCTCGGCGCTGTACATGTCGTCCGTGTAGTTATGGATGCTCGGTATGAGCGCGAAGAACGGCCGGCCGTATTTTCCCCAGAACATGCCCGCATCGGAACCCGGATACCAGTCCCGCGCGCCGACGCCTTGCAGGAAGACCGACAATCCGATGCCGTTCCAGCGGGCTGAGAGATTCACGCCGTAGCGGTAACGCGGCGACTGGTTGCCGATGATGCGCAGGTCGCCGTGGTCGTCGACGGCGAAATTGCCCGGATCGATGAAGCCGTTGCCGTCCAGATCGGCGATCTTGACCTGCCCGGGGCGCGTCACCTTGTCCGACGCCTGTACGAAGTCGTGAATGGCCGAAGAGTCGATGTCCGCCTGATCTCGGAACAGCCCGGCCACGGTGTACCCCCAGATCTCGCCGACGGTCATGCCGACATAGTAGGAGGAGGGCGAACCGCCGTTCTCGATAAAGCCTTTGACGGTTCCCAGCGAACCGGTATCGTTGACATACTTGGTAATGACAGACTTGCTGTCCCACACCATCGCCTTGATGCTGTAATCGAACGGTTTTCCGCCCAGTTTGAACGAGTCTCGCCACGAGAGCGACAGCTCCCAGCCGTCGGTCTTCATCTCGGCATTGTTACCCTTCGGCGAACCCGTTCCGTAGACGGCCGGAAGCGCGACGCTGGCCGTATACATGTCGGTGGTGTAGCGGCGATAGTAGTCGCCGCTGACCGAGAGACGGTTGTTGAAGAAATCGAGGTCGAGGCCGACGTCGTAGGTCGTCGACTTCTCCCACGTCAGCGACACGGGCACCGTACTGCCCACCGACGTATAGGAGGGATACGACCCGCCCAGTACGATGTCGTCGGCCGTCGAGACCGTCATCTCGGAGGTATACGAATAGGGACTCACGTTGCCGTTGCCCATCGAACCGGCCGAAAGGCGGATCTTGGCGTTGTCGAGCGCGCGGCGCGACCAGCCCATCCACGGCTCGTCGGAGATGCGCCACGCCACCGACGCCGAGGGGAAGAAGCCCCATTTGGAGTGGATCGGGAATTTCGACGATCCGTCGTAGCGGCCGCTCACCTCGACCAGATACTTCCCCTTGTAGCCGTAATTGACACGGTAGAAGGCGCCGACGTACGACCAGGCGTTTCCACCCGCCGTGGGATTCTCCGCCACGCCGTTCATCAGCGAGAACGAGGGCTTGTTAGGCGTGACGAAACCCGTGCGCGAAACGGTGAGCGTCTTGTAGACCTGATCCTCGATATTCCAGCCGGCCAGCACCGTCAGATCGTGGTCGGCGCCGAGTTTGGGCGTATAGGTCAGGTAGGCGTTGGCCGCCTGGTAGCGCGTGTCGTAGTCCACCTGCGACAGCGACGCACCGGCCGACTCCGATTCGAGCAGATAGACGCCCGGCTTCTTCGAATATTTGACCGGATTCTGAACGTCGATCCGTTTGCGGGTCGTATAGTTGTAGGAGTAGTCGGCCTGCACTTTCAACACCTCCTTGACGATGTCGATATCGGCCGAGAGTTTGTTGCGGAAATAGACATAGTCGTTGTTGCGGTAGGAGGTTCCCTCCGAGAAGGCGGCGTAGCCCGAAATGGCGGCGGCCGTCGTCCACGAGCCGTCGGGATTCTTCACCGGCGAGAGCGGCATGGCGGCATGGTTGATCGCGCGCTGCACGGCGAAATTGTTGCGCGAGTGCTTGGGTTCGTGCTGGTCGATGATCGCCAGCGAGGTGTTGTTCGTCACCTTGAACCAGGGGCGGATTTTCAGCGAACCCTTGGCACGCAGATCGTATTTCTTGTAGGATTCGTCGCCGACGCGGTAGATACCGTCCATGTCGTAGAAACGGCCCGACACATAATAATCGGCATTCTCGTTGCCGCCCGAAATCGAGAGGTTGTGCTCGTGCGAGAGGTTCCAGTCCTTGTAGAACAGGTCCAGCCAGTCGGTCGACTCCATGTAGGCCCATCCGAACATCGAATCGCCCTCCAACGTCGTGGTCCGCGAAAGCGACGGGTCGGCCTGCCGCCGGATCAACTCCTGATAGATCGCCTCCGAATAGGGCACCGTACTGTCGATATGGCTGAGCAGGGATTTCGAGCCGTTGTAATAACCGTTGTACGAATCCTTCCACCAGTTGACCCACGTCAGGCCGTCGGTGATGACGTCGGGAATCACCGTACGGCGGTTGAAGGTGACCGAACCGTTGTAGTTGATCTCGGGGGCACCCCGCTTGGGGCTCTTGGTCGTGACCAGCACCACGCCGAAGGCGCCGCGCGCACCGTATACGGCCGTCGACGAGGCATCTTTGAGCACCGAGACCGACTCCACGTCCTGCGGGTTGATCGCATCCATGCTGCCCTCCACGCCGTCGATGAGCACCAGCGCATTGCCGCCCGCTCCGATCGAAGTCTCGCCGCGGACGTTGAACGACGCCGAACGCGACGGCTTGCTGTCGGAGAAGGAGATGTTCAGGCCCGGCAGCTCGCCTTGAAGCGAGCGCGCCAGATTGCCGTTCGAGCGGTCTCCGATCACCCGGCTGTCGACCTGATCCACGGCTCCGACCAAATTGCGCCGCTTCATCGTACCGTAGCCCACGACCACCACTTCGTCGAGCGTCGCGGCGTCCTCTTCCAGACGGATATCGAGCGACGTGCGGCCGGCCGTGGCGATCTCCTGCCGGGCATAGCCCAGGAACGACACTTCGAGCGGACTGCCGGCGGGGATCGTGAGCGAGAAGCGTCCGTCGACATCGGTCGTCGTACCGACGGTGCCGCCCTTGACGAGCACCGTGGCGCCGACGACGGGTTTGCCGGCCGTATCGGTCACCGTACCCGTGACGGTCTGTTTCGCAGGCGAAGCCGCGGCGGCGTTCGCGGCCGTTTGAGGCTGCCTGCGCAGCACGATATGTTTTCCTTCGAGCGTGAAACGGATCGGCGTGCCCTCGAAGATACGTCGGAGCACCGTCTGCACGGGTTCGTCGTGCGCGGTTACCGAGACGCTGAAATCGACCTGTTCGCTGCTGTATACGAACAGGTAGTCGGTCTGCCGTTCGATTTCGTTGAGAATCTCCCTGACGGGAGCTTTTTTCCTGTCGAGCGTCACCGGAGCGCTCTGGGCGTAGGCCGCACCTGTCAGCGACACGAAAACCGCACAGGTACACAGGATTCTGGTCAGGCGCCCGCATATTTTTTTCATCGGGATGCCGACACTGGCGTTTTTATTCATACTTTTGCAGAATAAAAGATTAATACTTGGATAGGTAAGTCGCAGGTGTTAGTCTGCCGGACGGGGCGGTGTTGGCGCATCGCTCCGTCTCTTTTTTTCGGGATCGTTCTACTTCATAGGCTATCGGGAGTTCAGGTTGAATTTCATTCTTCGTTTTCTCGCCTCGGCATAGCTTGAACAAGTTCGGCTCTGCGCTCGGCTTAACGAAAACGTTGATTTTCTCTCTTCGTTTTCTCGCCTCGGCATAGCCTGAACAAGTTCGGCTCTGCGCTCGGCTTAACGAAAACGTTGGTTTTTCAATCGGTTTCATGTTCCGCCGTCCGGCAGACGGCGTTTATCGGATTTCGATCGTATGCCGCTCTTCGTCGTGCGTGTAACGGAAGTTGACGAAGCGCTGCAACACATGCAGCGAGTAGTCGATGCCGTCGCTCTGTCGGAACTTGCCCGTACAGCGCACGTCGTAGAGTTTGGGATTTTTCAGCAGGATGCGGATGTCGTAGTAGTCGCTGAAACGTTCGAGCAGCTCGCCGAAGGGAACGTCGTTGAGACAGATCAGCCCTTCGGTCCAGCGGAAACGCCCCATATCGGTCAGGCGCGTCCGCACGAGGCGGCCGTCGGCGGCCATGACGGCCGCCTCGTTGGGTTGCAGCACGAGCCGCTGCGAAGCGTCGCTGCGCGACGAAACCTCGACCGACCCCTCCATCAGCGCCGTCTCGAACGCCGCACGGTCGTTGTCGTAGGCATAGACGTTGAAGGTCGTACCGAGCACCCGCACGTCGTACTGCCCGGTCTCGACGACAAACGGTTTGCGCTCATCGTGCGCCACCTCGAAATAGCCCTCGCCGCAGAGCGTCACCCGACGCGAACGCCGTCCGAACGACGACGGATACTCCAACCGGCTCTTCGAATTGAGCCACACCTTCGTACCGTCGGCGAGCCGCAGCTCGACACGCTGTCCGGCGGGAACGACCACCTGCTGCATCCGCCCGTCGGGAACCATGCGGCCCGCGAAGAAGATTCCCGCGAGGCCGACCAGCAGCAGGATGCAGGCCGCCGCACCGCTCACGCGCCATGCCGCCAACCGTCGCCAGAGCGCGGGACGGCGCGCCGTCCGTCGTCCGGCATGGAGCAACAATGCGCACCACAACCGCCGCTCTTCGAGGTAGAGGCGGTAATTTTCGGGCGAAGCCTCCGCCCACTCCATGATCCGCCGCTCCTCGTCGGGGGTCGTGTCGCCGTCGAAATAGCGATATAACAGGTCACGTTCCATACACATCTTCACTATGGCGCCGCACCGGAGGCGGGCGCTTCTATTTGTAATAACACGCACGGCGGGAAATACCCTAACGGGAAATCCGCCTCAACGCAAAATAAATACGAAAAAGAAAAGCAGATAGTCTTTCAGTCGCACGCGCAGTACTTTGAGTACCTTGCCGATATGGAATTCGACGGTCTTGATCGAAAGGTTCAGTTCGGCGGCGATTTCGGCATTGCGGCGGTTCTCGAAGCGGCTCATCTCGAAGATGCGGCGCGTTTGGGCCGGCATCTCGGCAAGTGTCTGCCGGACGATTTCATGAATCTCGGACGAAAAGAGCGACTGCGTGGTGAAATCTTCGAGCGAGGAGATACGGAAGTCCAGTTCGCTGCGGGCACGGCGCATCAGCTCGTCGGACGACCGTTCGCGGATACGCTGATGGCGCAGGTGATTGAGCGCCTTGTTGCGCACCGACGTGAGCAGATAGGCCGGGACGTTCGTATCTTCGGGCAGCGAACCGCGCCGCTGCCAGTAATCGACCAGCGCGTCCACGAAGAGGTTCTCCGAAACGGCGCGATCCCTGACGAACGAGTTGGCGAAGCGCGTAAAGGGCTCCCTGTACTGTTCGAAAAGAACAGTAAAAAGACCGCAATCCCTATTTTCCGAACCGTCCATACTACAAAGATAACTTTTTTTTCATTCGATGTTACCTTTTTCTCCGGATTGCAGCCCTCTCCGGACAAAAGCTCGGGACAGAATCCGAACCTCCTTTGCGGCAACTCCGCCGAAGCACGCGTCCGACCCGATGGAACGCCCCCGCGACAGAGACAAATATATTTGTCTCTGAACCCGCTTCGTATTATCTTTGTGAACGTTTTCGTTAAGCCGAGCGCAGAGCCGAACTTGTTCAGGCTCTGCCGAAGCGAGAAAACGAAGAGAGAAAACCGACGACAACCCGCCACCGGCGACAAATTTCCGACCATGAAAAATACGCTCCTGTTCCTTTTCGCCGCACTCGCATGGAGTGCGACGGCCCTGTGCCAAACCCCCGCCGACTCCGCGGCACGCCCCCGCAAACGGGTGTTCATCGCCCACCGCGGCGTGAACATGCGCAGCACCGTAGCGGGCGAAAACTCGCTGGAAGCCATCCGGCTGGCAAAGGCGGCGGGATTCGGCGCCATCGAGACCGACGTGCGGCTTTCGGCCGACGGGGCGCTGGTGGTCATGCACGACAGCACGCTCAACCGCACCTGCCTGCATGCCGACGGCACACCGCTGTCGGAACCGGTCGCAGTCGCCGGCAAGACGCTCCGAGAGCTGCGGTCGGACTACATCCTCAAAGCCGCCGACCCCGCCCGCCGGACGCGCATCCCCACGCTCGAAGAGTATCTGGCCGAGTGCGCCCGCAACGGACTCTACACCTTCATCGAGCCGAAACTCTACGACCCGACGGGACGGCATTACCGCGACATCATCGCCGCGGCCGACGCCGCACTGGGACGCGACCGCTACGTCGTCACCTCCAACAACCGCGCGAACGACGTGATCCGCCGCACCGGCATCGACGACGTGCGGCTGATGGGCATTCTCTACCAGACTACGTTCGAACGGATCGAGGCGCTGGGCGACGTCATCGTGGCCGTCAGCGCCACCCGCTTCGACGAAGCGGACTACTCCCGTCAGGTCGCACGGGCCAGGGCAGCGGGGCTGATGTGCGAATCGCACGCCGACAAGTTCGTGCATTTCGACCGGATCAACCGCCACGACATCGATTTCGTCTCAACCGATTTCCTGGCGCCCGACTACCGCGGGCAGGGCCGGCTGCTCGCCGAGTACGCACGGGCCGACGGGTTCGTGCTCCCCGCATCGGCCGGCGAGGGCGCGATCCGCCTCGGCGAGGGGCAGAGCATCGTCCCGAAACGGCAGCTGCCCGCCGTACCCTTCGGCGCCCTCTACCTGGAACTGGAAGCCGAAGGCAGCGCCCGCATCGAGCTGGGCGGCCAAACCTTCACGCTCGACGTCCCCGACAAGCGCACCGTCACGCACCAGGTGCTGCTCCACGACGCCGCACCCGCCCTGCGCATCACGGCGCTCGCCGGAGGGATCACCCTCACGGCGATACGGGCGAAGGTCGTAGCATTCGAACAATAATGCCTCATCCAGCGAGGAAACAGGAGGAGCGCAGCATCCCGCCCAACTACGCCAGAGGCCCGGCGGATCGCCGGGCCTCCTTCGCTGGAACTAAATACTACCGACCGTAGCGAGCGGTCAATAGGCGTCGGGATAGTCCGCTTCGAGCGGCGTCGTGATCTCGGTCTGCTCGAAGACGTTGCCGTAACCGTCGCGCGCCACGACGCGCAGCGCGGCACCGGGACTCTTGACCGTATAATAAAAGATATGGTCGTTCTTGCTGGCGTAGCTCTCCTTCAAACCGCAGAAGCCGCAGAAATAGGCCGACGACCACGGATCGATCATCGATTTCTTCGCCATGTCGCCCGTCTTCACGCCGTTCTCGTAGACCTCGATCGTCCACGTATCGTCGGCGTTCCAGACGTTGGCCATCAGCCGGTTCTTCGGCTGTTGCAGATCGAACTTCCACGACTTGGCCGTACCGCCCGTAAAGACGTCTTCGCCGTTGTAGAGACGGATCTGGAAGGTCTCGTCGTAGCGTGTCGGCTTGTAGATCATGTTCGTGAGCGACGTGCCGTCGTACTCGAAGACGCCGTAGCCGTTGGGCGCTCCGTCGGTGCAGACCGTACCGTGCCACCACGCGCCGCACGACGTCCCGAGGATATACTCGCGGATCTTTTTCGAACCGACCGTGTGCGTGTAGTTCGTCTTGTTGTTGTGCGTATGCGCCGAGAAGATCCACGCCCGGTCGAACTGCGCCAGCAGCTCCAGCACCTCGTCGAAATAGGTCTCGCCCGCGCCGTTGAATCCGCCGCGGAACGGAATGTGGACGCACAGCACCACGGCGCACGTCCTGGGCACATAGCTCAGATCTTGTTTCAGCCACTCGAACTGCCAGTCGAGAAAACCGCTCGTGTAGGCATCGCTGCCCGTCGCCTTGTGGATAATGTCGTCCATCGAGACGAAGTGGACGTCGCCCCGCGTGAAGGAGTAGTTGACCGGCCCGAACGAGGCTTCGTATCTACGCTGCGCCGAGAGGTCGGTCACCTGCGGAAACTCGTGGTCGTGGTTGCCGATCGTCTGGAAGACGGGAACCGACGTCTTGCTCCGCGCCATCGCCTTGACCATATCGGGATAGAGTTCCCATTTGTTGCCCACGATGTCGCCCAGCGTGATCGCATAGGTGGGCAGTCCGTCCGTCTGGGCCGCCACGTAGGAGTTGATGTCGGCGACGGTCTCCGTCTCGAAACGGTAGACCTGCGCCGTGGTGGTCACCTGCGGGTCGCCGATGGCCAGCATGCGGAATTTCGTCTCCTCGGCCTGACGGGTAAGAGTGAAATCGTACTGCGGCTGCGATTTCCTGATCTTCTGGTAGAACAGCGGCAGTCCCGTCGAGGGGTCGACCTCGACCTTGCAGTCGGCCGGCGTCGAATAGTAGACGTAATAGGCGTTCGGATGCCGCTGCATCGCATAGCGTCCGTCGGCGCCGGTGACCGTACAGGTGTAGCCGTCGGAGACGACGACCCCCTCGATCGCACTCCCCGAAGCGTCCCGAACGTAGCCGTAGAGATCGCCCGAACCGCCGCCGGGCGCGTCGCCTTCGCCGGAATCCGACGAACATCCCGCGAAGAGCGCCAGAAGCAGAATGCCCGCAATGAAATATCTGGTTCTCATATACATGTTTATTGAAATTTATACTGTTCATCGGTAAAAACCGGTGCGGGAGAGCGCCCGAAAGCGGACTCCGCACCGGTGGAACGCCGTCAATAACCGGGATTCTGGTTTTCGACGCCGATCGCCGGATTCGTCACCAGCTCGGTGTAGGGGATCGGCCAGAGGTAATCCTTTTCGGGATTGAAGACCATCGTCTGGAACACGCGCAGGTTGCCCGTCTTGCCGTCCCACGTATCGGAAAGATCGTAAGTCACCACCCAGTCGTCGTCGAACGAAGGCCTGACGTTGGAGATGTAGTTTCCCGGATTCTGCACCGTCGAATACCCCGGAGCGTACATCGGGCCGTTGACCGCCTTGGAAGCGATCTTCCAGCGGCGGATGTCGAACCAGCGGAACCCTTCGTTGCACAGTTCGGCCTTGCGCTCGTAGCGCAGCGCCTTGCGCAAGCCCTCGCGCGAACGGTCGGTCACGGGAGGCATGTTCACACGGGCGCGCACCCGGTTGATGTTCGCCTCGGCGATCGCCAGATCGCCGCCGTCCCACTCGATGTTGGCCTCGGCCTCGATGAGCAGCAGTTCGGCGAAACGGATGATTCCCGCATTGATGTCGTCCTCCGTCTTCGTACCGTTGACCAGTCCCATCATCCCCTTGTCGGAGTACTTGCGCCACAGATAACCGCCGGGCCCCTTGCTGCCGTTGGCCGCATACTCGCTCTTGTTGCCCACGGCGTCGGCGTTGCTGATGAGCACCTCTTTGCCCGCCGTCGACTGGTTGTAGTCCTTCACCTTTTCGACACGCACGTCGGTGTCGTACTGGACTCCCCACAAGCGGGTGTCGGGACGCAGACAGAACAGATCGAGACGCGGATCGCGGTTCGCCCACGGATTCTGCCAGTCGTAGAGCGGCGATTCGGTGATCGGCTTGCCGTCGGTGCACTGGAAGGTGTCGACCATCGCCTGCGACGGGCCGAGCCAGCTGCAACCGCCGTGGATACGAGGCGCTTCATAGTAGGTGGCAGACGTGTAGTTGATCAGACGGTTATACTGAATCGCCCACAACCATTCGCGGCTGGTCTGGCCGGCGAATCCGAATAGGTTCGCCGCCGAAGGTTCGCCGTCGGCGTGGGTAGCGTAGTAGGTGCAGTCGAGCGGTTCGAGATCGTAGACGCCCTCGGCGAGCGTCGTGGCGATCTTCGAACAGCGTGCGGCCTCCTCCCACAACCCCCAGTTCAGCGCGATGCGCGCTTTGAGGGCGTAGGCGGCCACACGGCCGATGCGCGTCGTACCGTAGGTACCCGGATTCCACTGCACGGGCAGGTAATCGAGCAGGTCGTCGTCGAGATCCTGCAACAGCCGCGCGGTCACCTGCTCGCGCGGGATACGCGGATAGTCGGAGTAATCGTCCAGATCGAGCTGGTGGTCGATGAAGGGGATGTCGCCGTAGAACTGGCACCCCAAGTCGTAGTAATAGGCGCGGATACAGAGCAGTTCGGCTTTGATCTGGTTGAACCTATCTTCGGGGATGACGCCCCGCAGTCTGTCCAGATTGTCCAGCACCAGATGCACGCGGCCGGCGATTTTGTAGACCGTCTTGTATACCTTCTCGCACATCGTGTTGTCGGCCGTCAGCGTCGAGCTCATCGCCTTGATCTGATTGCCCGCACCCGTACGGTAGGTGCCGATGTCGCTGATGCAGTCGTTGATCCGCATGGGGAAGGGGGTCTCCTTGACCGTCATGTTCGCCAACCCCTTGTAGGCGGCGTAGAGCCCTGCCATCGCCTCCTCCTCGCTCGCGGGGAACGATCCCGACGAGGGGCCGTTGAGCGGTTCGTAATCCAGCGAGCAGCCCGACAGCAGCAGGCCGCCCGATACGATCAGATAGATTATTTTCTTTAACATGATTCTGCTTTTTTAGAATTTCAGTTCGACACCCATCGTAACTACTTTCACCTGCGGATAGTTGTAGGCCACGGCGCCCAGTTCCACGCCGTCGCCCGATCCCGAATAGGCCACCTCGGGATCGAAGCCCTGATAGAAATCGGTGATCGTGAAGAGGTTCTGCGCATTGACGAAGACCATCGCCGACTTCATGCGCAGCTTTTTCAGCCATGTTCTGGGAAGCGTATAGCTCAGCTGGATATTTTTCAGACGGCAATAGGCCGCGCTGCGCATCCAGAACGACGACTGCTTCCAGTTGTTGGCGTCGGTCATCGTCAGACGGGGATACTTGCCGTTGGGATTCGTCTCGTTCCAGCGGTCGAGATGCTCCTTGCGGAAGGTTCCGCCCTGCTGGCAGGGCTGCACGTAATAGGAGCTCAGATAGCCGTCGACCTTGCCGACACCCTGGAAGAAGGCACTCAGATTCAATCCTTTCCATCCGAAGCTGAGATTCACGCCGTAGGTATAGCGCGGCACCGTGCTGCCGATGATCGTCATGTCCTTATCGTCGATCGTACCGCTGTCATCCATATCGGCATAGATCAGATCGCCGGGCTTGGTCGTCACGCCGTACTGCGGACAGTTCTCGTTCACCCAGTCGGCCTCCTCCTGCGTGCGGGCCATTCCCACGCATTTGAGCCCGTAGATCGAGTTGATGGCCGATCCCTCCTGATTGCGGATCGCGCCGCTGCCGCCCGTGGTGCCCTTCATGTCGATGATCTTGTTGACCACGTCCGACAGGTTGGCCTCGACGCCGAACGAGAAATCGCGCCACTTGTTATGATACCCGACGGCGACCTCCCAACCCACGTTGCGCACCATTCCGGCATTCTGATAGGGGGCGCCGAGACCGATGATCGACGGGATATCGAGCGTAAGCAGAATATCGTGGGTCTTCTTGTAATACCAGTCGGCCGTGACGCTCAGCTTGTCGAAAAGCGTGGCGTCGATACCCACGTCGTACATTTCGGTCGATTCCCAGGTAATGTCGGGATTGGCCAGCGTCGTCTGCGTGACGATCGGGGTGATGACGTCGTTGACCGAAATCGAGCTGACGTCCAGCTGTTGGATCGTGGGATAGTTCGAGCCGATGTTCTGGTTGCCCAACTGGCCGTAGGAGGCGCGGATCTTGAATTCGCTCAGCGTCCGGCGTACATCCTGCATGAAAGGCTCCTCGGTCAGACGCCACGCTCCGGAGAACGAGGGGAAGATACCCCAGCGATTCCCCTTGGCGAAACGCGACGAACCGTCGAAACGGACGTTCGCCTCGAAAAGGTAACGCTCCTTGAAGTTGTAGTTCAGACGGCCGAAGAAGGACTGCAACGCCCACTGCGCATGACCGCCGCCGTTGTCCTTCGTCTCGTTGTCGGCACCGGCGCCGATCACCTCGTAATCGGGATAGGCGAAGTCCTCGCGGTGCGCCGAAAGGGTCTTGTTGTCGTAGGTCTCGCGCGAAGCGCCCAGCAACAGTTTGAAATTGTGGTTCTGCGCGAAGGTATGCTGCAAGGCGGCCGTGAACTGGTAGTTGCCGTAGAACGAGCGGTTGGCCGACTCGTCGAGGTAGTTGAACGCGACGTTGGAGCTGTTCGACACCGTGCCGAAGGCGTCGGAGTAGAATTTCATCTTCTTGACGAAGGTATGGTTGTTGGTCGTCACGTAGCGCGGGGCGACCATGCCTTCGAGCGTCAGCCACTTGACGGGCTTGAAGGTGAGCGTCACAGCTCCGTTCAGGCGGATCGTGTTGTTCTTCACGTTGCCTCCCTCGCCTTCGAGCGTCGGCAGGACGTTGGTGCTGCCGCCCGACAGACCGGCCCAGTAGCCCGTCGACCAGCGCGACAGGATCAGCGGGTCGCGCGTGTTCATGTAGTTGAACAGCGTATTCTGCTGCGGGATGCGGCGGCGGTCGCCGTTGACGAACGAAACGTCGAAGCGCATCGAGAGCTTGTCCGAGAAGTCGATGTTCATGTTGTTGCGCACGTTGTACCGCTGGTAGTCGGTGCGCTTGATGATGCCCTTCTGGTCGAGGTAGCCGAACGAGGTCATGACGCGCACGCGTTCGGTGCTGGCCGTCAGCGAGAGATTGTGGTTGTGGGTGAATCCCGATCCGGTGAGAATCTGGTCCTGCCAGTCGGTGAGCGGATAGTTGTCGGGATCGATACGGTTGTTCTCGCGGTAGCGGGCAATGTAGTCGTCGGTATAGATCGACTCCTTGCCGTCGTTGAACGACGTTTCGCGGCTGAGGATCATGTACTCCTCGGCGCTGACCGTTTCGGGCGTGTCGGTGGGCGACTGCCAGCCGACGTAACCGCGGTAGGTGACCGACGTCTGCCCCTTCTTGCCGCGCTTGGTCGTCACGAGGATGACGCCGTTGGCCGCACGTGAACCGTAGATGGCCGACGAGGCGGCGTCCTTCAACACCGAAATCTGGTCGATCTGCGTGGCGTCGACGGCATCGAGGCTGCCCTCCACCCCGTCGATGAGCACCAGCGGCGCGGCGCTCGAACCGCCGAAGGTTCCGATACCGCGCACGCGGATCATGCCGCCGTCGCCGCCCGGAGCTCCGCTCTGCGTGGTAACGGTCACGCCGGGGGCGATGCCTTGGAGTGCGGTCGACGAGGATACGATGGGACGGTTGGCGAGGTCTTCGGCCGAGACCGACGCGACGGAACCGGTCAGATTGACCTTTTTCTGCGTGTCGTAGCCGACGACCACGACTTCGTTGATGAGTGAATTGTCGCTTTCGAGTATGATGTCCAGAGAGGTCCGGTTGCCGACGGTTACGGTTTTGGACTTGTAACCCAGATAGGAGACGGTGAGTCGCTGCCCCGGAGCGGCAGGAAGGCGGAAGGCTCCGTCGGCGTCGGTCGTAGTACCGACATGCGTTCCCTCGACGATGATCGAGGCGCCTACGAGCGGGGTATTCTCTGCATCGCTTACAGTACCGCTAAGCTGCGATTTCTGCGCGTACAAATTCCCCCCCCCTACTGCTACGAGCAGGACGATGAGTACGCTACGGACGATTATATGCTTGATTTTATTCATGATAGGTCTTGTTAAGTAGACGGATTACTTCGTGATTTTGATGTTATCCAACAGACAGCGATCCGACGCGGAGTCCTTGCCTCTCGAACCGTCGAACTTGATCTGCGTCTCGGCCGTCGCACCGGCGATCGACAACTCGACATGCGACCACGGCTTGTTTATTACGGTATTGGCCTGCTTCGAGCACAAGTCGTTCGTCACTACGAAATCCGTTCCCGAAGCGGCGACGGTCGTCGCGGCGGCAGCGCCGTCGATATTGACCGCAGCGGCGGTATACGTTCCGGCGCCCTCGACGGTGATGTAAATATCGCCGTCGCCCGCGAAACGGCAAATATCGAATTCGAGCGTGATGTTCGTCGGGGCGGTCAGGGCAGCCAGTTTCGGCGTTTTGAGATAACCGCTGTACTTATGAGAGCCCGATGCAGACTTGTTCAGACGCACCGTCCCGGGATGCTCGGCGATGCGGCGGACTTCCCACCCCGTCATATTCCGGTTTTTCAGATAGAGATCGCCGGCGATCACATCGCCGTCGGCGGCACCGTCCGCCGTGCTCCAAATATCGGGTTTGGGAGTCGTGTAGGTCGCACCGCCCTTGGTACCCTCTTCCGTACCGTCGAGGTCGGCCGCCGATTCGCTGTCGGCAACGGGCGCGGTTCCCTTGCCGCCGGAGGCCAACGTATAGTCGCCGCCCCAGACGAAGAGATCGAAATTCTGTTCGAGCAGCAGATTCGGGTCGTCGGCCTCGACCAGTTCCAACCAATAGCGCGGCGTGCCGTCGGCATAAGTCAGATCGACGCGGACGAGGATCTGTGCATCCTCCGAAAGATTCGTCCAGAAATCATTGCCGCCGTCGGCCGTCGCGGCCATCCGCCCTACGGCCATCTTGCAGTCGTAACCGCGCGAATCGGCGATCGTACTGCTGCTGTAATAGGGTGCGGCCGACATCATGTTCTCGACCTTGCCCACGCCGCCGTTGCCGCTGTAAGGTGCGAATCCGTAGGCGACCTTGTTGATTTCGACCGTAAACCCGGACTTGGCCGGCACGGCGACCTTTCCTTCGAAGATGTCGACGCCCTCGGTCGGACGGGCCAGCTGCGTCTTCTTGCCGTCGACGATCACCGACGCCATGTCCTCGGTCGAAACGAACGTGCTGGTGAATTCGCCCGGACGGTTCGCATCGTCATAAGAGAGAACGGCCAGCGTGACGCCCGCCTTGTCCGACTTGACGAGTTCCAGCTCCTTGACGCCCTTGTCGGTCTTCACGCCGCTGCCGCCGGCTTCGAGCAGCGCCCTGAGCTCGGCCTCGGTGGCTTCGTTGTGGTCGCTGTCGAAAATATAGCGGTAGGAGACCGTGTAAGCGTTCGGCGTGATCTTGCCCGTGAAGGTGAAGGTCTCGTCGGGATTCGTCTCGAAGCGGGCTTCGACCAGCGACGAAGCGTAAGCGGTCGTGAAACGTGCGAACGTGGGAGCCGTAATCCGCTGGCCGGAGGCGTCGAGTCCCACCACGGCGAAGGAGTACTCCACCTTGGGCATCAGGCCGGCCAACGTCTGCTCGAAAGGAGCCCCGGCCGCTTCGCCGCGCTCCTCGATGAAGGCCAGACGGTCGATGGCGTCGTGGGCCGCATACTCGAATTCGGAGATCGGCGTCGGCTTGACGATCTTGTAGGAGGCCACGTTCTCCTGTTCGGTCGTCAGCCTGATCTTCGCGGAGCTCGGCGTAACCTCCTCCACGCCGATCTCGATAGCCGCCGAAATGGGTCCGTAGTCGACGTCGTCGCTCTCGCACGACGACACGGCGAATGCCGCCAAAAGGCACCCCGCCGTCCATGGTAGTAAGTTTCGGATCATACGATAAGTGTTTGGTTAGTAATGTGAATTGGTTAGTCGATTCATAAAGGTATGAAAAAAATCGAAAAATTGAAACGTTCCAATAAGGAATATAATTTATTAAAATCAGATAATTCTGATCGCAACAGAGTTCGTTTTAGTTGTAACGTTTCAATAAATCGGGTATAAATATCGCTAATCGGATATAAAACAACCGATTAGCAATATTCAAAAAAGAACGGAGAGATTACCGCGCCTCCTTGTCGAATTTCTTGGGACGTTCGAGCGTCTCCCTGTGCAGGAGAACGCCGTCGGCATCCGTAATCCGGATTTCGACGGGAGCCGTCGCCGTCCGCGCCCTGGCGGCGAACATGTGGTGGCTGACGACCCTGGCATCGCCCTTCTTGAAGACGGGTTTCCGCGCCAGTTCGGGCAGGTAGTGGCTGATGTTGTAGAGCGGGTCTTCGTCTTCGACCTGCACGACTTCGAGCGAGCGCCCCTCCTCGAACAGTTCGACCCGATGCCCCGGCAGATACCCCCAATAGTTGACGTAGACGCAGTTCGCATACTCCTCGCGACCGTAGTCGGCACGGTCGGGATAGAGCCGTCGCTGCACGCGGACGAGACTGTCGTTACGGTAGTATTCGCCCACGGCATTCATATCGTAGGCACGCAACACCTTGCGGCCGTAGAGATGCGTGCGGTAGTCGCAGCGCAACTTTCCGCCGTCGACGCTCGCCACGACGAACCCCGCATCGCTGCCGTCGGGGCACAACGCCTGAAAATCGTTGTTCGCCACCCACATGTCGCCCGACGTGGCGGGCAGCACGTACTGGTCGAAACGCGGGTAGTCGGCGTCCTGCGTATAGAGCGTCCGGTGAGCGTGTCCCGAAAAGATATGCACCCGCTCGAAGCGCGAGAAGAGCGCATCGAGCGAATCCACCTGACTGCGGTCGGTCAGCAGCGTCCGGCGGTCGCGGTCGAAGAAGACCGGACAGTGCGTGCAGAGGCAGACTGTTTTCGAGGCGTCGACCGTCGCCAGGTCGCGCCGAAGCCACGCCAGCTGTTCGGGCGTGAACCCCTTGTCGTAGTCTCGGGCGCCGACTACACCGACGTTTTTCTTCCCCTTGCCGGGCGTATTCTTATAGATGATGTTGTCCATCATGATCCAATGCACGTCGCCGATATTCATCGCATAGTAGGTCGGGCCGAACGTACGGCGATAAAGATGTTCGGCACGACGGTCGACACCGGCTCCGGCGGGCGTCGCCCCGTCGTTGTCGTGGTTGCCCGGAATGCTGTACAGCAACGTCGGAAAACCGTTTTGTTCGAGGAAACGTTTGGCCGAGGAAACGTCGAAATCGTACTGATACCAATAGAGATCGTGCGACAGATCGCCCAAATTGAGCGAGTAGACCGGTCCGCGCGCCGACGCCTGCGCCGCCTCGTCGGAGATCGACGCCAGCGCGATGCTGCGGTAGTGATCGAGATCGCGCTTTTCGGAGGAGTTGGTCAGATGTAGATCCGTGAAGAACATCACCGTGTAGCGCGACTGATCGACGCTTGCAAAATGGAAGTCGTGCTGTTCGTCACGGGCATCCGCCTCGTCGAGCGCCGCCCAGAAAAGCGGCTGGACGCCGTCGGCCTCGGCAGCGACCCAGTTCGACGGCGTGACGGCGAAGACGAAGCCCGCCGACTTGTCGGATTCGATGCGGTAGCGGCCGGCGGCGTCGGTCGTCGCGAACTGCACGCCGTCCGACACGCAGACGCCCGCCAGAGGCGCTCCGTCGCCGTAGACGACACCCGTGAGTACGGCCTTGCCGCGTCCGGCGGCAACGGTCCGGACGGTCGCCGCCAGCAGGCAGGCGACCGCCAGTGCGGCTGCGAAAAGCCGCATTTTGCGAATCGGTTTCATTTCGTGGCTTCGAGTTTAAGTCGGGCTTCCCGTACGATTCCGGCATAGAAATCCCGGAAATCCTCCCACCGGTAGTAGGGAGCCCGGTCGCCGGGAAGCGGAAGACGGAGTTCCTTTTCGTTGAGCAAGACCCGCACGAGAACGTCGTCGGGATTCTTCTTGTTGCGGTAGAAGACGAACTGCATGTTCGACGCCATGGGGATCCGGTGAACCTGCCATACGTCCTTGATCTTCGCCGGATCGGTAACGGGCGTCGTCCAGCCGTCGATCCGCATGAGCGTCAGCAGCGCCATGATGCAGCCGTCGTGGCCGAAACGCAGGCGCACCGACGGTTCGCCTGCGGCCATATCCTCGCCGGCGCGCGACACGATGTCGTCGAGCAACGTCTCGGCCAGCGCCGTGCCGCGCCCGCGGTTGCGCGGATCGGGCCCTTTCTCGACATAATAGGTATAGTTGTCGCACTCCCAGAAACGGCACAGTTCGTCGAACGTGAAGAGGTCGTAGAACGACTCGTCGAGATCGGTACACTGCATGTGGGCCGCCACGGAGAAGAGATCCTGTTCGAATTTCAGCGGATCGCAGATCGACCGCGCATAGGCCGTATCGGTAAACAGGCGCACCAGAATGGTCTCAACGTCGATACGCTCCTCGCAGAAACGGCGCCACTCCGGCCGCCAGGGGGCGTCGGCGCTCTTGTAGCGGAAATCCTCCGCCGTGCCCGCCGGATTGCCCGTCGAGTGCGGATTGAGGTAGTACATGTTCACGCTGCTCGTCTCCGTGAAGATTTCCAACGACGGATCGGCCTCCTTCAACCCTTCGCAGAAGGCCGCCATACTCATGATGCAGCGGGGCACGACCGTCGAATAGGCCTCGATGCGCGGATGACGGCGGAAAATTTCGGGATAGGCGGCATACATCCGCCCGGCCAGCCGCCTGTGCTGCATCTGTCCTTTCGGCGTCAGATCGCCGGCGCGCCCTTTCAGGTGCGGATAGATCGCCAGAAACCGGTCGCAGGCGTCGATTCCCCGCGCCGTCAGCTTGCCGTCGGCGCGCGCCCGGCGCAGCACCTCGGCCACGTTGTCGTACTGGTCGTTCGAGAGGATGTAACGGGCGCCGTGGCGGCCGTAGTGGCTGATGTAGAAAGGCTCGTACCCTTTCGGAGCAGGCGTCGCCGACGGCGTATCGAAGGGGTACATGAAATAGACCCCTCCGGCCTTGTCGATGTCCGCCTTGATTTCGTCGTAGGCGCTCTGCGCACCGGCCGTTGCGGCCAGCAGCAGGACGACGAGCGGAAGGAACAGGCGGCGGAAAATGGAAATAAGGTTCATGGATCGGTTGGTTAACGGTTCGTAATTTCGGTTTTCATGAATTCGGACAGCGGCGCGATCGCCCCGTGCCGGGTGCAGACGAATGCGGCGACCGCGACCGCGCGGCGATGGCACTCCTCCATCGGAAGCCCCTGCATGAGCGAGGCGGCGAACGTGGCGGTGAACGCATCGCCGGCGCCGACCGTGTCGGCCACCTCGACGCGGGGCGTAGCGAGGTACGACGTGCGGCCGTCGGCGGCCGTCACACGGCTGCCCCTGCCGCCCTCGGTGAAGACGACGTAACGGAGCGAAAAGCGCTCGACGAGCTGCGCGACAACCCGCTCCGCAGCACCTTCCAGCCCGAAGAAACGGGCCACAACGGGGAGTTCGTCCTCGTTGAGTTTCAGGATGTCGGCCCGTTCGAGCGAGTCGCGGACGATCCGTTCGTCGTAATAATTCAGGCGCAGGTTGATGTCGAACAGCCGCAGACACCCGACCGGCGCGGCGTCGACGAGCGCAAGAATCGTGCGGCGCGACACGGCGTTGCGCTGCGCCAGCGACCCCCAGCAGACCACGGCAGCGCCGGCTACGGCGGCATCGGCCTCCGCCGTGCGTTCGATGTAGTCCCACGCCACCTGCTCGCGGATGCGGTAGGCGGGAACGCCCGCTGCGTCGAGCGTCACCTCGACCGTACTCGTGGGATGCGCGTTGCGCTGCACGGCACGCACGCCGAGTCCCAGCGCGGCGATGCCGCCGAGCAGTTCGTCGCCCGAAGCATCCTGCCCTACGGCGCTTACGATGCACGCCTCGGCACCCTGCTCCTGCGCATAGAAGGCGAAGTTGACGGGCGCGCCGCCGAGCCTCCGCCCGGCCGGCAGCACGTCCCACAACAACTCTCCGATACCGACGATCTTAGGCTTTCCCATCTTCCAGATCGATCAGCACCTTCATACAAGTTTCGCGGTTGGCGTCGATGAATTCGTAGGCCTCCCGATATTTCTCCAGCGGAAAACGGTTCGAAACCAGCGGCGCGAGCCGGATACGCCCCGCCGAGATCTCCTCAACGGCTTTCAGATAGTCTTCGTGGCGGTACATCATCGAGCCGATCAGGTTCAGTTCGTGCTCGCCCAGATGGAACATGCTCACGGCGGGATCCTTGGCATGGACGCCGACGATGACGACGTCGCCGCCCTTCTCGACCGTGGCCATGAGCGACCGCACCGACGACTCGACGCCGGCGCACTCGAAGGCCACCTGGTAGCCCTCGTCGCCGAACAACTCGGCGATCTTCCCGTCGAGCGGCTCCCTGGCGACATTGAGCGTACGCTCGATGCCGCATTCGCGCGCCTTTGAAAGCCGGTAGTCGCTCACGTCGGTGATGACCACCCTCTTCGCACCGCGCGCACGGGCGAACTGCGCCACCAGATTGCCGATCGTCCCGGCGCCCGAAACGACGACGTTGCGCCCTTCCAACGCCCGCGGGCGGCTGGTGGCGTGCGCTGCCACGGCCGTCGGTTCGACCATCGCGCCGTAGTCGGGCGACATCCCTTCGGGCAGCGCGACGACGCGCTCTTCGGGGATGACGAAGTAGTCCTGCGCCACGCCGTCGGCCTGGAAGGCCTCGACGCGCAGGTTCGAGCAGACGTTATACTGCCCGCGCTTGCAGGGGTTGCACTCGCCGCAGACGAGCTGCGGACGCCCCGTCACGCGGTCGCCCGGCTTCACCTTGCGCACCGCACTGCCCACGGCCACCACCTCGGCCGAATACTCGTGCCCCTGCACCACCGGATAGAAGGTGGCGGGATGCTGTCCGTGATAAGAGTGTATCTCCGAGCCGCAGATACCGATGCGCAGAATGCGCAGCAACACCTCGTCGGATTTCAGGTTTCCCGCCTCGGGGGCGGCGACCTCCCTGAATTCGATCTGTTTCGGGGCGGTCAAAACGACTTGTCTCATGGTTGTAAAGTTACTAATTATTTTTCATTTTTCTTCTTGCCGAGGCAGCAGACGGCGAAGCTGACGACACCGCCGATCGGGCACCACCACGGCCACGCGATGTTTATGCGGCGGCCGACGAGCCATTCGCTCAACGGGCCGAGCACATAGGGTTGCAGCAACAGGACGACCAGCAGGCCGACGACGAGCGCCGCGACGACGCTCCGCGTATTGCCCCGTCCGGTGAAAAGCGCGCACAGGAAGACGCCGAGCATCCCGGCGTAGGAGAAGCTCATCACGCCCGTGGCGAAATCGACCAGGTTCAGCCCGCTCTTCTCCTGCATGACGGCCGTGACGATCGCAAAACCGGTGAGCACGGTCCCCATGAGCACCACCATTTTCTTCGACGACGACATCTGGTCGCTGTCCGACGTGATCGCATGTCCCATACGCTTGCGCAGCGGCATGTAGATGTCGGCGACGAAGCTGCTGGCCATGGCGTTGATCGCCGAGTTGAAACTCGACAGCGCGGCGGCCAGCAGGCCGATGACCATAATGCCCCGCACGCCCGTCGGGATCGAGCGGCAGATGTACTGCGGAAAGATGTCGCGCGCGTCGTTCTTGTACTGCATGATCGCCGCAGGGTCGGCACTCGTCGAATAGGAGACGTAGAACAGCAGTCCGATCGAGAGGAAGATCAGCACGATGGGCAGGCTCAGTATCTGCGAATAGACCAGCGACACGCCCGCCTTCTTCACCGATTTGCAGGTCAGCTGCCGCTGCACGAATTCGTGGTCGGTCGAAAACTGGGCGAACTTGAAGATCGTGCAGCCGACGAGCGCGCCCATCAGATTATAGGGCACGTCCATGCGCCACGACGCATCGACGATCTGCAACTTGTTGCCCGCGACCCACTCGCCCGCCGCATTCTTGACTTCGCCCGAAGCGAGCGTAGCGAAGATGTCGCCGAGGCTCATGTGGGGCGTCATCGAGAAATAGATGAACAACAGCGCCACGACGCCCGTGCCGATGACCAGCATGATCTGGATCGTATCGATGTAGATCAGCCCCTTGATGCCGCCCGCCATGGTGTAAACGGTACTGACGACACCCAGAATGATGATCGAATACATCAGGAACTCGAACTGGATGCTGCCGTAGAGAATCACCGACACGGCGATCGCGGCGATGAAGAGCCGCGAACCCGACGTGAAGAGCTGCCCGACGAGGAACATGACGCTCGACGAATTCTTGGCCGAATCGCCGAAGCGGTCGCCCAGGTAGCCGTAAATGGTGATCGTATTGGCGTTGTAGAGTTTCGGCAGCACTAGCAGGGCCACGAGCGTGCCGCCGAGGATCGCCCCGACGCAGAGCATCAGGTAGGTCAGGTTGGTATTGAACCCCAGTTCAGGCGAGCCGACGAAGGTGCCCGCGCTGATCGAGGTTCCCGTGGCGGCGAAGGCCACGAGCCACGTAGGCATCGAGCGGCCGCCCAGAAAATAGTCTTCGAGATTCCTGTTGCTTTTCGAGAAAAGGAAACCGATCAGGGTCAGTCCGATCAGGAAAACGGCGATGATGGTCCAGTCGATAAAAGTCATTCGGCAAGGTTTAGGTCGGATTAGTAGGTTGGTTCGGGGTGCACGGCAAGACGTCGCGCGGACGGATGCGATCCGCCGGCGTGCGGTGTCATGCCGCACGCCGGCAGTCCGCTACCTGTCTTCGGCCTGATGGCCCGTACGGTCCACCTGGTGATAGAACTGGGTGTAGGGAACGTCGGTGCGTCCCGTCCCCTTGCGCATGAGTTCCTGCAAGTCGGCGAAATAGGTCGTATAGATGTCGCGCGGGAGCGCATTGCGCTTCATGCAGACCGAAGCGGCCATGCCGACCACCTCGCCGATCATGCCGCAGGTGCGCATGACGCGGGTCGAACCCAGCGCGATGTGCGTCACCGAAATGTTGCGCCCCGCCATGAACATGTTGCGCACGTCCTTCGAATAGAAGCAGCGGTACGGCAGTGCGTAGAAATCGATCGGCGTGAGCACGCCCTCCGACAGCCACTCGGCACCGGGATACTGCTGCGAATTCTTCTCCATCGGATAGTGCTGGTCGATACGCCACGTGGTGGTGCAGGTCTCGTCCTCGTGACGGATCGGGCGCGTGAGATCCTGTTCGCGCAGGATGTAGTCGCCCACGACGCGGCGCGACTCGCGTTTGCCGGAGACGTGGGACACCCACACCAGATGCGTGCAGGTCCAGTCCTCCTTCTTCGAATAGCGGTTCTTGCAGTAGGAGAAGGTCGAATAGGCGACGTACATGCCGTAGTCGCGTATCTTCTCGGCGTCGGCCACCTGATCGTCGCGCATACCGACCTCCCAGTACCAGTTGGCGCGGTGCACCGGTTCGACGGTGTACTCGTCGAGCCGCAGCCCCCAGTCGAGCGAATCGGGGAAGGTGCAGGGGGTGTTCCAGTCCTCGCAGTACCACTCGATCGAGACGCCCATCGTGAAGCCGTCGGCCTCGACTGGAGCCAGACTTTCGCCGAACTCCGCGCGGGCTTCGCGGCCCATGCGGCACTCGGCACCCGCCATGGCAGCCAGATAGGCGTCGCCCGTGCAGTCCGAGAAGAGTTTGCCCGAAAGTTTGATCCGGTTCTGTTCGGTCGCCTCGACGGCTACGACCGAACGGATCGTGTCGCCCATCTTCTCGACCTCGGTGACGGTATAACCCAGGAAAAGCGTGATATTCTTCTCGGCGAGCACCACTTTGAGCTTCTTGTCATCCTGGTAGTGGTGGGCGCCGCGGGCGTTGCCGATGCGGTCGGGGCCGATCTCGTTGAGCAGGTAACCCAGCGACGGATAGGGATCGACGTTGATCTGGCCGCCCAGTCCGACACGCACCTCCGACGAGTTGTTGCCGCCCAGCACGTAACGATCCTGCACGAGCGCCACCTTGCAGCCCAGACGGGCGGCCGCCAACGCCGCACAGATACCCGAAATGCCTCCGCCGACCACGACGAAATCGAATTCGCCCTTGTCCACCGGCGTTTCGGGGCCGAGCAACCGAGCGCGCAGGGCGCGGTACTCATCGAGCGAATCGCCCGGCATTTCGTCGGAAGTGGTCAGCACGACGGCGTCGCAGCGGCCGTCGAAGCCCGTCAGGTCGTGCAGCGCGAGGGTGTGCTTGCCCTTTTTGAGAGCGATCTTGCCGCCCCGCTGCCAGTACCAATCGACCTTGTCCGTGCCGAAGGTCGCCGCGTCGGCCACACCGTCGACGAGCACCTGAAAGATGCCCGGCGTCGGGCCGTCGGACCAGTGTTTCGTCCAGTTTTTGGTACGCACCAGCAGATTGTACTCGCCGTCGGCGGGTACTTCGACGGTCGTCACCGCATCGCGTTGAAGCGGCGTGCCGATGCCGTGCGCCAGCAGATAGGAGGAGCCCATCTGGAGGACGAACTGCTGTTCGACCGTCCAGTCGCCCCGATCGGCGAAGGTCGTGGCGAGCGCCATGACCGAATTGTTCGTGTTCATCGTATAATTGGTTTTTCTGTTAGGGTCGGTTGTCAATGCGGATCAGCACTCTTCGCTGCGGGCGGCCGTCGTGTCGATCAACGTGTAGACTTGCAGGTAGGGCACGTCGGTGCGCCCCGCGCCCCGCTGCATCAGCTCGCGCAACTCCTCGAAGCGCGTATCGTAGACGTCGTGCGGCAGCGCTCCGTGCTTCGAACAGATCGACGCGGCCATGCCGACCACCTCGCCCATCATCGCCGTGGTGCGCATCACGCGCACCGTGCCCAGCGCGACGTGCGAAACCGAGATGTTGCGCCCGGCCATGAAGAGGTTGTCGACGTCCTTCGAATAGAAGCAGCGGTAGGGAATCGGATAGAACGACAGCGGCGTCAGGTGACCGCATGACAAATATTCGCGGCCGGGGAAGAGCTTGCTGTTTTCGGGATCGGGATAGTGCTGGTCGATGTACCACGACGTCGACACTGTGCCGTCGGGATAAATCGTGAAGTTCATCAGATCCTGTTCGCGCAGGACGAACTCGCCCAGCAGCCGGCGGCTTTCGCGCTTGCCCGCCACGTGCGCCACCCAACCCAGATAGCTGTTGGCATACCGGTCGCGCACCGACGAACGGTTTTTCAGATACGACCAGTTGGAGTAGGCGACGTACATGCCGTAGTCGCGTATCTTCTCGGCGTCGGCGATCTGGTCGTCGCGCATTCCCACCTCCCAGTACCACTGGCCGCGGCGCACGATCTGCACGCTGCGTTCGTCGATCGGCAATCCCCATTCGATGTCCGGAAACGTGGTCGGCGCATCGGCTTCGAGGCAGTACCACTGCACCGAGGCGCCCATCGTCATGCCGTCCGCCGTGTCGGGTGCCGACGGCTCGCCGTATTTCGAACGGGCCTCGCGCCCCATGCTCCACTCGGCACCGGCCAGCACACCCAGCGTCGCATCGCCCGTACAGTCGGCGAAAAGGGGGCCGCGCACCACGATCTGGCGGTAGGTGTCGACGTCGGTGGCCACGACCGACTCGATCGTGCGCGGCGTGCCCTTGTTGACCTTCGTGACCTTGTATCCCAGCAGCAGCGTGATACGCTCCTCGGCCAAAATCGCGCGGAGCTTCTTCTCGTCTTCGTAGACCTCGGGGGTACGGGCGTTGCCCTTCGTGGAGGGGCCGAACTCATTGAGCAGATAACCCAGCGACGGGTAGGCGCCGATATTGAGCCGGCCGCCCAGCCCTACGCGCACCTCCGACGAGTTGTTGCCGCCCAACACCTTGCGGTCCTGGATCAGCGCCACGCGCAACCCCTGCCGTGCCGCCGCAATGGCGGCGCACATGCCGGCCACGCCGCCGCCCGCGACGACGAAATCGAACGTCCCCCGCTCTTCGGGTTCGGCGGGCAGGCCGAGCAGGTTGTTGCGCAGCCGGAAGACCGTTTCGAGCGAATCGTCGGGCGCCACGTCGTGCAGCGTGAAGAGGATGGCGTCGCAACGCGCGTCGAATCCCGCCAGATCGTGCAGCGCGACTTGGTGGACGCCCTCCGTAAGGTAGGTCGTACCGCCCGCCTGCCAATGCCATTCGGGATCGCCCGTACCGAAGAGCGTGTCGCAGTCGCGGCCGTCGATGCGGAGGCGGAAGGCGCCGGGGGCATGCTTCTCCTTGTCGGCCCAGTGGGCCGTCCAGTTCTTCGTCCGCACGAAGATGCGGTACTGGCCGCTCTGCGGAATTTCGATCTTCGTCACGGCGTCCTCGACCGGCGTACCCAGACCGTGTGCCAAGAGGTAGCTCGACCCCATCTGCTCCATGAACTGGGGATCGGCTGTCCAGCCGCCCTTGTGCCGGAAATAGGTTCCCGGGAGCAATACGGAGTCGCGCGGCGTCAGCTCCGCGACGCCCGCAGCATGTTCCCTGCCCGCTTCGACCCGTTCGGGATGAATGCAGGCGGTAGATCCCCCGACGATCAGTTCGGGTTCGATCACCACGCTGCGACAGTCGTTGTCGCCGGCGATCATGCGCCGCAGCATCTCGAACGACTGCTCGCCCAGCCTGCGGGTGGATTGGGTGATGTAGGTGACCGAAGGTTTGTAGAGCGAGAAGATCTCGCTTTCGTCGAAGCCCACCAGCGCGAGATCTTCAGGCGCCGAGAGGTTCAGTGCGTTGAGCGCCTGCAAGCCCAACAGGGCCAGCGTATTGGTCGGCAGCAGGAACGCCTCCACGCCCCGCCGCACGGCGTCCTCGAAGATGCGCACCGTATCCTCCTGCGCATGGCCGTAGACCGTGTAGTGGATCTGCGAATAGCCCTCCAATCCGTAGCGGCGCATGGCCTCGCAGTAGCCCCGTTCGCGCTCCGAAAGGCTCGAAATACCCAGCGTGTAGGAGATCATCTCGATACGGCGGTAACCGTTCTCGTAGAGGTGTTCCACGCCCATCCGCCCGGCCCGCTCGTTGTCCAGCATCACGCGCCCGACGTCGAGTCCCGCGATGTCGCGGTCGAGCAGCACGGTGGGAATGCCGGCGTCGAGCGCCTTGCGGAGCACCTCCTCGCTGCCCGAACAGGGCGCGACGATCAGCCCTTCGACGCCGTTGCCGATGAAGGTGTCGACGATGTTGTCGAGCTTCTCGGCATTTTCGTCCGAACTGCCGAACAATACCGTATAATTGTAGTTGTGCGCGATGTTCTCGATGTAGCGGGCGATATCGGCGAAGAACTGGTTGGCGATGTCCGACGTCACCATGCCGATCGTATAGAAGCGTCCGCTGCGCAGACTCGCCGCAGCCTTGTTGGGGCGGTACCCCAACCGTTTGGCCACCTCCGCGATGCGGCGGGCCGTATCCTTGTTGACGTTGCAGTCCAGATTCCCTTCGGCATCGCGCTTGGCGTTCATCACCAGCGACACGAGCGAAATGGAGACGCCCGCCTCCCGGGCGACGTCGCGTATGGTTATTTTTCCCATGATTTCGGATTCGCAGTTTTAAGTCTTCGCAAATCTATGAAACGTTTTAATAAAATCCAAATATTCGATCGAAAAAATAAATTTCCCGTCCCGAATCGAAACGGATTCACGTCTTTTCCCCTCTTTCTATCCTTGATTCACATGCAGGGAATCGAATCTTCGACCCCTCTGATTAAACGTTTCATATCATTAATATACAATGATATATACACAACGTATAGATTCTGTTTCCCGCTGGTCTTCAAATGGACGGCCAACAAGGGGGGGGGCCGCGATCTTCGCGTTCGGAACAGGCGTGACGATGATTGCGCTCTACTTTTTCAGCCCCAACGCCTCGCCCGTCCCGTTTTACCTCTTCGCCGCCCTGTCACAGTTCTTCTTTTCGGGATTCAACACGGCCATCTACACCATCATCCCCGACTGCGTGGAGTATGGCGAGTGGGTCACAGGCGTGCGCAACGACGGATTCCAATACGCCTTCATCTCGCTGGGCAACAAGATCGGCATGGCGCTGGGCATCTCTCTGCTGGCCCAGGCACTGGAAGCGGCCGGCTATGTCTCCAACGCCGCACAGAACGAAACCGTACTTTCGATCATGCGTCACGCTTTCAGCACCATTCCCGGCATCCTCTGGGTGGCAACAGCCGCCGCCCTGTTCTTCTACAAACTGAACAAACGCACCTACAACCGCATCGTGGAGGTCATCCGTCACCGTGCAGCGAAGAAAAGGGGGCTGAGATCTATCGCAAAATAATCTGAACAAAAACAACTTCCATCCAAACACGAACAGGGCGTACGAAGTTTCGTACGCCCTGTTCGTGGACCCAGAGGGGCATGATCCCACGACCTTCGGATTATGAGTCCGCTGCTC
>ERZ825525.160-NODE-160-length-97081-cov-8.782058_pt1 | contig 97081 bp, 82 predicted proteins | sample MGYA00519930_ERZ825525 | MGnify/ENA primary metagenome ERZ825525 (study PRJEB31778, sample SAMEA3449203) | human gut metagenome | biome: human gut; feature: human-associated habitat; material: faeces | place: United Kingdom | collected 2010/2012 ... | reverse complement strand
CGGTTGATTGCATAATGAAGTTGGACACCTAACAAAAAAATCCATAGTGATTTTCCAGCATGGTAGAATGAAGTTCCTACACAACATCTGCCAAGGGAGGGCAATCACTATGGACTGCCAAGATTATATCACAGGGCCAGCAGAACGCAAGAAGGGACAGCACCTTCAGCGTGAAGAACGAGGGGCTATCCAACATCTCAAGTGCCAAGGCTACACAAACAGAGCCATCGCCAGAGAGATAGGTTGCTCGCCGTCTACCGTGGCAAACGAACTGCGACGCGGCACACCGCCTCGTAAGAGCAATAAGGGCAGGAAACCCGGTTACTCAGCAAGGCATGGAGAGGCCGTCTACAAGGCCAACAGGAAGCATTCTCGGAAACACCATCGGATTTGCCGCTGCGCCCACTTCCTTCGTTGGGTAGTCAAGCAGTTCAAGGAACACAAGTGGTCTATGGATTCCTGCGTTGGCTATGCCCGTCTGCATGGGCTGTTTCCAGCAGATGAGATGGTCTGCACCCGCACTCTTTACAATGAGGTCTGGGCAGGCAACCTTGACTTGTCTGTGACGGAACTACCCGAAGCCATGAAACGCAAGCGGCACAAGGATTCCAAGCCCCGTGAACACAAGAAGAGCTTCGGCACGGACATCTCCCAGAGACCTGAGATTGCGGCTCTGCGCATCGAGGAGGGACATTGGGAAGGTGACACTGTCGTGGGCAAGAGGGCTGGTAAAGAGGCTGTCGTCCTCTCCCTGTTGGAGAAGAAAACGGAGAACTATATTGCCATCCAGATTCCCGGCAAGGATGCAGACTCCGTTCTGAACGCCATGCAATCGCTCAGGGAGGAATTCGGAGACAAGTTCTCACAGGTCTTCAAGACCATTACCGTGGACAACGGCTCGGAGTTCTCTACGTTCAGTCTGGTCGAGAACTGGGGCAGTGCAGTCTACTTTGCACATCCCTATACTTCGTGGGAACGTCCCCAAAACGAGCGTCACAATGGGCTGTTCCGAGCCTTCGTGCCCAAGGGTGCCTCCATTGAATCCTTCTCTCCAGAGTACATCTTGTCTGCTGCTGATGAGCTGAACGGACGCCCTCGCAAGAAGCTGGGCTACCGCACCCCGGAGGAACTGTTTGATGAGTTCCTCGACTCTGTTTACGCAGCCTCCGGCTGCGGCAGCATCGCCCAGAACGGAAGCCAGAGGCTTCCATCCTGACCGATGCTCTGATTAACTTATTTCTACCGTGCAGGTGTCCAACTTGCACTTGCAATTTGCGGAATATATATAAATGCTAAATCCAATAAAATAATATTTATAGTGTTAAAAAGAAGGGGGATAATATGAAAAAATAACTTACATTGACACTGGAACTTATCATGGTGCTGTGCCTGCTGCCGAGCGTGGCGTTTGCAAAAGACATGTCTTGGACATGGACGGTTACCATTATCGGCGGCAAATATTACAATGATGATGGCACGGAGTTCAGCATAAATAGAAATAAAATTAACAAACATTTGGACGACAGCATTGAACATGAAATAGGTTACACATTCCAATGGGATGCAGGCGCCGGCGGAACAAAATATAATGGCGGCTGGCAGCTGTGCCTTACTGTTGATGGTAAAATAGTAGAAGAATCAAGAGCTTATATATATGAAAAAGATATGAGCAAAGCTTCCGATTCATGGACTGCTCCAGCTTCTTCCCATATCGGAAACACTTCTCACCCGTTCACCCTGTATCTGAGCGATTACCAAAATCGTTTCCAGAATATTACCCTCAGCTATGTTGCTAACGGGGGGCACTGGCACACCTGAGCCTCAGACACAGATTATAATTTATCGTGAATACGGGAGAACAAAAAACGCGGGGCGCAATGTATTAGTTGCATAAAAATGTAAAGTATGAGAGAATTAAAAAAGTATCGATATAAAACTCTTAAAAATTACATTATAAACAGAGGAAGAAGAGAGTGGAATCAAGGGAATTGCTATGCAGGATCAAAGCGGGAGATGAAGAGGCTTTCAGGACGATGGTATTGACCTATGGAAAGCCGGTATACCTGCGGCTTTTGGAGCGCTCCGGGAATAAGGAGGTGGCCAAAGAGGCGCTCAGGGAGGCGTTTATCGACCTGTATATCACCGTTAAAATGGCCAACAGCAAAGACCCTGTGGAGGCGCTGCTTTACAGCAGGGCGGAGGAGATACAGGCGGATATGCTGCGCCGATCCTGCGAAAGACTGTTCTACACTGCCACGAATGCAAACGCCCCAGAGTTGCCTAGAACCCAGCCGGAGATAAAGCGGGCCGATGTTCAGCCGTCGGATATCCCTATTCAGGCCAAGGCGGAGAAAAGGCCGTGGAGCGCGGGAAGGCTGGCTGCCGCCATAGCGCTCTCCGCAGGAATACTTGCCGCTCTATGGGTCATAGCCGGCCTGCTTATGGATATGGGCTTTTTGCCCTATATCGACATGGGTTATAGCTGGTTCAATATGAACATAGCGCCCTGGTTTTAAGCATGGAGGCGGCACATGAAGGATAGCAAGGTAATAGCCGTTATGTTAGTGGTGTTCATGCTTCTCTTGATGACCATAGGCGTGCTTTTTATGGTGCGGCCCGGCGTGATAGACAACAGGCGGGCGGCCAAAGAGGCGGAGATAATTGCCATGATAGAAGCGAGCGGAGGCAGCGTAGAAATACCAGATATGCAGCTACCGGAGGTGCAGGGAGAGGAGGACGAGACCTTCGAGGGCTACGAGCCGGGCTTTGAGCAGGACATGGGCTCGATTCCCGGCTATGAGCCGGAAGAAGGCACCGAGGAAAGTAAGTCGGTGGGCCGCGGGACTATATCTATACCCGCCATAGACCTGAAAATGGCGGTAATGGAAGGCGCGGATAGGCGCGCCCTGCGGGGCGGCGCGGGCTGGCTGCCCTCATCGGCTGAGATGGGTGCGCCGGGAAACTGCGTCATATTCGGCCACCGGATGAAAAAATACGGCAGACATTTCAACAGGCTGGATGAGCTGGAAGCAGGGGACGAGATAAACCTTTCCGCTGGAGATGGAGATGTTTATACATATACCGTTACGGGGAAGGAAACTATCGAGCCGGAGGAGCTGTTTAATGCGCTGAGTTCCCACAACGACGGATACTCGCTTACTCTGGTGACATGTACTCCGGTCGGGAAAGGGACACACCGGCTGCTCATATATGCGGCAATGCAGCCATAAGACAAAGGATCAAAGGGGATAAGGACTATGAAATTCAAGAGCTTTAATCGCGTGCTTGCTGCTTTGCTGATGCTTACGATGCTTGCCGGTCAGGTGCTTATGAGCACTGCCATGGCCTTAAATGAGGAGCCGGGCATAGTGATACTGGATGAATCCGATCTGCTGGAGACGGAGCCAACGCCTACCCAGACGGCAGAACCGCCTGAGGGCGGCGAGCTGCCTGCCGAGGGCGGCATGCCCACGCCGGGGGCAGCGGAAACAATAGAAATAAGCGAGGACGACCTTACCGCCACACCCACTCCCGTGCCTGTCGAACCCACTGATACGCCGGAGGCAAGCCCGACCATAGAGCCCACCGTCACGCCGCTGCTTACTGCCACGCTGCTCAGGGGCTTTAATCTCATGTCCAACAATCCTGATGAGCTTACAAATGGCGGAATAACAATAAACATCTCGGGCGGCAAGGAAACCGTAGAGGACGGAGAAATCTGCACATTTTCGGTTACGATAACGGATACAGACCTTCATGCAAAGCCTAACCTTGTTGAAGGCACTAAGGTAACAGTTAAACTGCCGGAGTTTCTTGAGATTAAGGACATAGAAACTGCTTATAATAAGGATTGGAAACAGTGGTTTAAAAATGCCGAATACGATCAGAATAAGCATGAGCTGATATTGACGTTAGCTAACATAGGCAGCAGTCAACAAACAGTAGGCATATCGTTTAATATCGAAACGGTAGCGAATTTTATCGGCTATGACGGGGATGGAAAGGGCAAAATATCCATAGGCATAGCCGGCTTGAACGAGTCTGAGACCGAGATAGGGACAGGGACAGGCACTGGAACGGGAGAAACAGAACCTTACCTTCAGAAAACCATGTTTGCGAACTATATGCCGGGAGCGGATAAGGATCACAATATATACATTCTGAATGATGAGAGCAAGCCGATAACCTATCGGGTAAACTTTGGCATAAGCAAAAATTATACTCAAAGAGTTGCGGTAGTGGACAACATGAGCGACGGCGCACTGGCGCTGTGCGATGACAAGGGAGAGGTCAATGTAAGTCTCGACAAATGCATGAAGCTATATATAGACGGTTTGCCGGTTACATTGACTCTAAGCGAGGAAAGCCTGACAGGTAAGCATGATACGCTTGGAGATATAACGATATCGAAGGACGGCACGGGCTTTTCCGTCACATTTTCTCGCGAAGAGGGCTTTTTGCCGGGGGAGGATTCATCTCTTGCGAATATCGAATTAAGGTATTTTGCCAAGCTTGTTGGTGATGTGAATGATGTTACCAACAAGGTAAACATGAAAATTAATGATGAGATACGCAAAACTGCGCAGGTGGTGGCGCGCAGGTATACATCGGGCGCGGTCACTACCAGCAAATATATAATGAACGGCAGCAATGAGGTAACTGTATTAGATATAAATGAAAAAACCGGAACTGTCACTTTCCGAATAAGGGTCAGCGCATACGGCGAGAATAGTATTGCCGGTGGTACGGTTATAGTTACGGACGTATTGGAGGACTGCTTTAGCTATAAGGACAATTCAGTCACATATGGCACAGACGCAGGCGAATACTTTAAACTTGAAGTAAACGGCAAGACTGTAACTATAACCAAAATAAAAGACGGGGCAATAGCACAGGGATTTTATACTATCGACTTCACCGTTAATGTCGATATGGAAAATCTTCAGCCCGGCGGCGCGGCACAGAATAAAATAAGCGAAAGCAACGTGGTTTACATCCGCCGCGACGCGGAACTGACGGTAAATAAGACCTGGGAGGGCGATGGAGCGGGCGAAAAAGCCACCTTCCAGCTCATTGGGCCGAAAGGTGATATTGGTGATATTATTGATACTGCAACGGTAACGGGAAAAGGTTCTGCTACCCTCTATATCGGTGCGGATAAGCTTAATGAGGGCAATAATATTTGTACGCTCCGTGAAATCGTTGCGGAGAGCAGCAAATACGTTGCGGGGCCGGATAAAGAGGTCGTGATAAACAAAAAAGACAATGTTGTTACGATAGTATCCGTTGAGGACGGAAACGTCAATAAAGGTACGGCTTCAGTAATCATCGAAAATAAGCTGGATTCTCAAAAAGGCTCCGTGACGTTCAGAAAGTATGGCGAGGACAATAAACCGCTTGACGGCGGTACGTTCCAGCTATATAGGGTAGATGGCGAAAATTCTGATCCTGTAGGAAATGTTTTTTCTACCGCAAACGGTGTGTGGAGTAAGGACAATCTCCCCTACGGCACATACTACGTCAAAGAGATAGCCGCACCGCAGGGGTATATACTTGGTAGCGAGTCCTCTGATGGGATTACTATAAAAAAGACCGCCGCCCATGGGACAATCACCATGACCAACGAGAAGTACACTGCGGGCAGCATCACCGTAAAGAAGGTGGATGAGAACGGCAATCCGCTGGCGGGCGCGGAGTTTATGCTGTCCGGCCCGAAAATAGATAAGAAAACCACCGGGGAGAATGGCGAGGCGGTATTCGAAAATCTACCGGCTGGGGACTATTATGTAAGCGAGCCTAAGCGGCCAACCAACTATGGCGGGTTTAACGGCAGTGTACATATAAAGATAAATACCATCGGTGAAGCTAAAACAATTACAGCCGCTGAAAATGTTGAAGTTGAAGGAAGCAACATTACTATCAACTGGACTAACACCCGCGATAAGGGCAGCATAAGCATAACCAAGACCGATGGCAACCAGCCGCTTTCGAGGGCTGTGTTTGGGCTGTATGAGAATAAAGATTTAGCAGATAATGATCCTAAGACCGCAGTTACCAATGGGCAAGGTGTGGCAGAATTTAACGACCTTTCCGCCGGCACCTACTATTTGAAGGAAATAACTGCGCCCAATGGATATGCGCTGAGCGATGAAGTTCACACTTTCATTATAGGTAACGGTGAAAACGCTGCGTGGGATTGCGGAAAAACAATAACAAATCAACTGAAAAAGTACACGCTCAAACTGACGAAGAAGGGCGACGACGGGAACCCGCTTGAAGGCGTTGAGTTTACGTTAAGCGGCAACGGCATCGACCCTATGACGGCTGAAAGTGGGAAGGATGGTGTGGTGACGTTTGAGGGACTGCACTTTGGAAAGTATACTATCACGGAAACGAAAGCGCCACAGGGGTATGTTCCTGCCGGCAGCATTAACGTTGAAGTAAAGGGCGATGGCAGCAATGGAAGCGTCATACAGGTCGGGGATGTTATAAACAAAAGGACAAAGCTCACCGTCACAAAATTTGCCGAGGACGGAGAAACAAAGCTTCCCGGCGCGGAGTTTATAATCAGGAACGGCGAGGGGAAGTATGTAACGGCCGATGGAATAAACTTTGTTTCTTTTACCGATAAAGATAAAGCGACTAAACTTACTACCGGCAGTGACGGCACCTTTGCCCTCGAATACCTGCCATTGGGCGAATACGTTCTGGAAGAAATAGAAGCCCCAGAAGGGTACATGATCGTAACGGCGAGCGAGGATTTCGAGATAAAAAACAGCGAAACGCGGGTCAGCATAAACAACACTAAGATAAAGGCCGGGCTGAAAATAATCAAGACTGACGAAAACGGCAAGCTGCTGGAAGGAATAAAGTTTACGTTGAAAAACAGCGCAGGCGGGTTTGTTACGGCGAGCGGAAGCGGCGGCAAATATACCTATACCGGCCTTGCGGATACAGGCACCGAGTTCACTACGGATGGACGCGGAGAGATATTCGTAAGCGGTCTGCTCTGGGGCACATACTATCTCAGCGAAACAAATGCCCCAAAGGGCATGGTGGGAATAAAAGATCAAATCGTTGAGGTGGACGCCGAAAACCATAACAAAACGATTGAGCTTAAGCTGGAAAACAGGAGCGAAAAGGGAAAGATAGAGTTCGAGAAAACCGACGGCGCGGGCAATGGCCTCGCAGGCGCGGTGTTCAAGCTGAAGCTTGTAGAGGGAAGCGGCACGGCGTATTCCTCGGTAAAGCAGATGTATGCCATTTCCGAAGATCAGGGGCGGGTCAGCTTTGAGGACGTGCCGTATGGCGTGTATGAGCTTACGGAGGTAATAGCGCCGGAGGGCTATGTGCGCAGCAATGAGACGTATTATGTGAGCATCGGCGGCGCTGTGGCGGAAGACAAAAACATAGGCATCGTCCCGGCTATATGGGCCAATTCCCGGACGGAGAAGGAGTTTACCGTTGAAAAGGTAAGCGCCGATGGGGGCGAACCTTTGAGCGGCGTGGTATTTCAGGTTCTGGATGAGGGTAAGAAGCCCATAGAGGGCAAGAAGATAACCACTTTGAACGGCGGCTCCGGCACGGTAACGCTGCCTCTGGGCAAATACTACCTGAAAGAGACGGTAGCTCCTGAGGGCTATAAGCCGAACGACGAGCTTATACCCTTCGAGGTAACAGCAGGCGGGCGCAACACCGTAACCGTGAAAAATACGCCCAAGACCGGTTCGCTGACGATACAGAAGGCCGATAAAGACGGCAAGCCCCTGCTCGGAGCGGAGTTTAAAATATACGCCGCGAAGGATAAGGCCCGGGAAAATCCAATTACGTTGATAACCGATAGCAGCGGCAAGGCCATTAAAACCGGCATACCCTACGGCAGCTATGTGGCGATAGAGAGCCGTGCGCCGGAGGGGTACGAACTGGACAATACGGAGCATACCTTCGACATACCGCAAAAGAATGAGGACGGAACGGTTAGTGCGGATATAAGTATTTCCGTAAAGAACACAAAGAGCCGCTATGCCCTGAGCATTGTAAAAAGGGATATTAACGATGAGAACAAAAAGCTGGCCAATACGAAATTTGCCGTGAGGGGCGGCGGCTTCTATGCGGAGGTCGTGACCGGCGCGGACGGTACCGTTACGGTGGAGGTGCCCGCTGCCGGTGAGTACAGCATAACCGAGATCGCGCCGCCCGTGGGCTATACCATAGACCCCAATACCTACACGGTAAGGGTATTGGGCCATACCGAGGCCGGAAAAGAGGTAGAATTCACCGCGGAAAACTACCAAACCAAGGTAACGCTAAACAAGGTGGACGAGAAGGAAAACAGGCTTGAAGGTGCGGAGTTCAGCATATTTGATGCGGAAGGGAAGCAGCCTGCAAAGTTTACCCAGGAAGGCAGCGTGTATACCTATTCCGAGGACGGCAATGTTACAGCCATAACGGCGGGAAATGCCGATATAGTCGGCCTGCCGGTGGGGAGCTATATCCTGCGGGAGAATACGGCGCCGAAAAACTATATACCAATGGAGGATATGAGCTTCCATGTGCGGGCGGATCTGTACGATAAGGCGCTGAAGCTGACCGTTGTAAACCTGCCCCATGAAAAGGGCGTTGCTGTGCTGAAGGAGGACCCGGACGGAACGCGGCTCAAGGGCGCTGAATTTGCGCTGTACGGGGAGGACGATACAGAGATAAGGAGGGTCACGACGGACAAGGCGGGCGTGGCGCTTTTCACCGGATTGAACCCCGGCAGCTACTATATCAAAGAAACCAAGGCGCCCGCAGGATATAAGCCTTTGGACAAGAGGTTCGGCTTTATCATAGACGCAAACGGAGATCTGAGAGGCGATGGCTTCAGCGGCGACGGGCTGTATACGCTGACTGTAGAGAACAGCCCTCTTGAGTACGGCTTTCAGGTAAAAAAGGTAAGCGCAAATGATGAAAAGCTCGTACTGCCCGGCGCGGAGTTCCGCATACTTGGGGGCGGCCTGGACGAAAGGTATACCACAGGGGCCGATGGGCTTAAAAAACTGATAACGCTCCCCATAGGCGAATATACGCTTACGGAGATGAAAGCGCCGGAGGGCTACGTTATAAACGGAGCGGGGCGGCATATCTCAGTCAGGGAGGACGGCATATACCTCGACGGCGATAAGCTGGGCGAAGGGGCGACCATCACAGTCCGCAACGCCCCCGTAAACTTTAAGCTCAGGCTCGTGAAGGTGGATGCGGATACAAACCAGCCCCTTGCAAACGTTGCCTTTATCCTGAAGGGTAAGGATGGCGGTACGCATTCCCTTATTACCGGCAGCAACGGCACCACCGATACAATATCCCTTGCGCCGGGGAAATATACGTTGTCCGAGGTAGCCGCGGCGGAGGGCTATGCCATACCCCTGAACGGATGGGGCTTTACCGTAACGGAGGGCACAGTTCAGCAGGTGACGAATACCAGCGAGGTGGCGAAGTGGGATTTTACAGGCGGCCTGCTGACGCTGACATTGAAAAACAGCCGGATATACGGCGGCCTTACCATAGAAAAAACTGACGGCAAGGACGGCAGCGCCCTGGCGGGCGCGGAGTTTACCATATCCGGAAGCGACGATACGCCGCTGACCTTTATAAAGAATAACGGCAGGTACGAGGCAGCCACAGGCGAGGGCGCATCGAGCACCATAGCTACAGACGCCAACGGCACGGCTCATATTACAGGGCTGAAGTTCGGAAATTATGCCGTAACGGAAACAAAGGCCCCCGAAGGGTATGTGTTGAAGGGAGACCGCCACAGCATAGCCATAAGCAGGCAGCAGACCGAGGTGACGCTGCGGCTGAAGAATGACAAGGCCATGTACAAGGTCACGGCGATAAAGCAGGATGCGGGCGAAAACGGAAAGCTGCTGGTTGGGGCGGAGTTTACGCTGTACAGCGCGGAGGGCGCTGTCGTGGCAAAGGCAGTAACGGGCTACGACGGCACGGCAGTATTCGAGGTTCCTGAGGGCAAGTATAAGCTCGTAGAGACAAGGGCCCCTGCGGGCTACCAGCTTAGCGGCGACTTTGTGCGGGAGATCACCGTCAACGCAGTACGGGGAGCGGTGGGCGAATTCAAATATACCTTCAACAACGAAAAGACCAGCTACTCCATAGAGATACATAAGCACGACTCCGAGGATAAGCAGAAAAAGCTTGCGGGTGCGGAATTTGCCGTTACGGATAGCCGGGGCTTTACCAAGACAGTGACGACCGACGCCTCAGGCAAGGCGTCTATTACCGAGCTGCCTTACGATGATTACACTATCCGCGAGATAAAGGCGCCAAAGGGCTATGCGCTGAGCGATAAGGAGTACTCAGTAAAAAAGACAGAGCTTGTCCATGGCAGCCCCGTAGTTATTGAGGCGGCAAACAAGTATATACTGGGCAGCGTGACCATTAAAAAGGTAGACCACGAGAACCCCGAAAAACTCCTTGAAGGGGCGAAGTTTAACGTGACGGATGAAAATGGCAGCCTGCTCAAGTGGAAGGCAGAGGGCGACGTATACACGTTGGATGAGCGCGGCAGCAGCGTAATAACTGCGGGCAGAGTAACGCTCAAGGATCTGCCGGAAGGCACATATACCCTTACCGAAATCGACGCGCCCAGCGGCTACGCTATACTGGACGGCAGCAGAACCTTCACTATAACCGAGGCGAATATGACGGCGCCGCTTGAAATAAAGGTAGAAAATCTGCTTAGGCGTACGGCGGTAGGCTTCATAAAGGTGGATAAAAACAACAAGGAGCTGCGCCTTGCGGGCGCGGAGTTCACCCTCTACAGGATGAATGGCGAAAAGCAGGGCGAAGTTGTGGCAACGGGAGTGACCAACAGCAACGGCCTCGTGACATTCACCGAGCTCACGATGGGCAGCTACCGGGCTAAGGAAACAAAAGCGCCAAAGGGCTATAAGCTTTGGAACGCCCCCATAGACTTTACCGTGGACGAATACGGGAAGGTAAGCGTAGGGAGCACCGAGCTAAAGCCGGAGGGTCTTGTATACACCGCCATGATAACCAACACCGCAGAGGAAAAGGAGATAACCCTGAAGAAAGTGTCGGATACCGGCGAGGTGCTTACGGGAGCCACATTCAGGCTGAGCGGCGAAAAGAGCTATATACTTACCACCGGCAGCGAAGGTACGGCAAAGATTAGCCTGCCATACGGCGATTACATACTGGAGGAAGTAATAGCTCCGGACGGGTATGTGCTCAGCAGCGAAAAGCAGGCGATGAACCTGAGCGACTCAGGATTAAAGCTGAACGGCAAGGCTGTATCAGGGTTTACGGTCACGCTGAAGAATCAGCCCGTGACATTCGCCCTGACGCTGCATAAGCGGGATGCCTCTACGGGCAAGGCGCTATCCGGTGCGACGTTCAAAATAACCGGCAACAGCTACACAAAGACCGTTACCGCGGATGCGTTAGGCAATACCGAGGCCATAAAGCTCAGGCCGGGGACCTACGGCATAACCGAAACGGCAACGCCCAGCGGATATATAAGGCCTTTGGGCGGATGGACGCTCACTGTGGAGCGTGATGGGGACATGAGCGTATCCGGCAACGGCGCTTACATATCCTTGGGCAATACAGTGGTGCTGACGGTGGACAATATATCCAATCAGCCTTGCGCTACACCGACCCAGCCCCCCTGCTCAACGCCGGGCCCAGGCAGCACGCCTAAGCCCGCTGGGGGGGCAGGTAAGACGGGCAGCATAGGCAAGACCGGCGAGCTGGGCGGAGATATACGGCTGCTGTGCGGCGCGGCAATGATGCTGTTGTCTTTCACGGGACTGTTGGCGCTCCTGATAGCCGATGGCCGGAAAAAGCAAAAGTATATGATAGGCATGTAGCGGCGTACCGCGGTTAGGACGTTTGAGAACTGTATAAACAAAAACAGCCTGGATATGGTACGGCGTATGACCGTCCAGCCCAGGCTGTTTTCAAGTAAGTAAAGATTATAATGGACGGCACGTGACCGAAAGGTGAGGGCGCTGCGAAAGCGCCAAAAGATCATGAATTCGCTTTATTCTCTCATCAGCGCGTCCACGAGGGTCTCTATGGATATGCTGCCCATGCCGCCAAAGGTTTGCAGCATATGGCCGGATAGCAGCGTAAAGAACAGCTCTGCCCGCTCACCCAGTATCCCGGCGTTGCGGGATTGCAGCTTCAGCGCGCCCAGCTCCAGCATCAACCGCCACTTTTGCTTGTACTCCGTCATGAGCTCGCGTATGGGGGTATCTTCGCTGGCGCATTCGGCGCACAGTACGCAGTACAGCCGCGCGTTGTGCCCGTCTGCCATGAGACTTTCAAACAGGCGAATGAGCGCCGGGCGGAGGGCTTCCTCACGGTTCAGACCGTCTACCCAGGAGAAAAGTATGTCCGTCATATGGCAGAGACAGTCATCGGTTATGGTGACGATAAGTTCGTCCTTGGTGGAATAGTAGTAATAAAGTGTGCCCTTGCTCAGCTTTGCTTCGGCTGCGATATCGCCAAGACTGGTGCCGTGGACGCCCTTTTGTGTAAAGAGGGAGGATGCGGTATACAGTATAGCGTCACGTACAGACGGAAAATCCCCGTGTTTGCGCGGCATGTGCGTCCCTCCTTCCGGCAAGCCCAAATATCGGCCTTTTGACTGACAATATATAAATTATACAATACGGGAAGTGCGCATACAAGTTCAATATTGCAAAAATAAAAAAAGCGGGGAAATCCCTGCTTTTTTTATCTGTCGCAATTAGTTCATGCCATAGCGCTTCTTAAAGCGATCCACGCGTCCGCCGGTATCTACCAGCTTCTGACGGCCGGTAAAGAACGGGTGGCACTTGGAGCAAATTTCAACCTTGAGCTCACCCTTGACGGAACCGCTCTTGAAGGTCTCACCGCAAGCGCAACGAACGATGCTCTCACCGTAATTGGGGTGGATATCCTTCTTCATCGTGTTATCCTCCTGTATTTGCTGGGCGCAGGGCGATTAGCCGCCCTCCTGCTGCATGCGGGCATATACAACCCGAACGAAGTTATTATATCTTATACTGCGGTGCCGGTGCAAGTACTATTTTGATATATTCGGGCTTTTTTTATAAATGAACCCGACCGAGACCGGGGTACGGAGTGCCGCGGTTTATTTGTTGAATGTCTTGCCTGTGGTGAAGCCGTCCTTCTCATAGGCGCTGTTCCATGCCCGTATCTTGGCGACGAATTCCTTGTTGTTTTCCGTCTTCTCAAGCATGGCGATGAGCTGCTCGGTGATTTCCGCAGGATTGCCGTTGCCCAGCATTTTGCGTATGATGTACACTGCGTCCATTTCGTCTGGGGAGAGAAGCAGGTCCTCCCGGCGGGTACCGCTCTTGTAGATGTCTATGGCAGGGAATATGCGCTTTTCGGAGAGCTTGCGGTCAAGGTGTATCTCCATGTTGCCTGTGCCCTTGAATTCCTCGTAAACTATATCGTCCATGCGGCTGCCGGTCTCGATGAGGGCGGTAGCGATTATGGTTAGGCTGCCTCCGTTTTCGATGTTGCGGGCAGCGCCGAAGAAGCGCTTGGGCTTATGCAGAGCTCCCGGATCCATACCGCCGGAAAGAGTCTTGCCGGTGGCGGGGATAGTGATGTTGTAGGCGCGGGTGAGGCGGGTTATGGAGTCTATGAGGACTACCACGTCCTTGCCCTGCTCCACCAGGCGCATAGCGCGCTCCTGCGCCATTTCGGCTACGCGGGTATGATGCTCGGGCAGCTCATCAAAGGTGGAGTACAGTACCTCACCCTTTATGCTGCGCTGCATATCCGTGACTTCCTCGGGCCGCTCGTCTATGAGCAGCACTATAAGGGTAACGTCGGGATAGTTGTTGGTTATTCCGTTGGCTATGTTCTTGAGCAGCGTAGTCTTGCCGCTCTTGGGCTGGCTGACGATAAGGCCGCGCTGGCCCTTGCCTATGGGGGCTATGAGGTCTACCAGGCGAATGGCCAGATTCTGATCCTTTGCGCCGGTGCCGCCGTCATATTCCAGGGTAAGGCGCTCGTTGGGGTATATGGGCACAAGCTCCTCAAAGGGCTTACGCTTCATGGCCTCCTCGGGATCAATGCCGTTTATGGCTGTTATGTACAGCAGCGCGAGAAAACGCTCGCCCTCCTTGCTTGGACGGGTCTTGCCGGTGACGAGATCGCCTGTGCGGAGGCCGAAGCGGCGTATCTGGGCGATGGAGACGTATATGTCCTTGTTGCCTGGCAGATAGTTGTCGCTGCGGAGGAAGCCGTAGCCATCGGGCAGCACTTCGAGTACGCCCTCGCAATCGCCGCATTCTCCGCCCTCGAGAAGGCCGGGAACTGCGGGGTTGCTGGTGCCGTATTCTTTGTTGTAGTAGCCCTCGGGACGGTCTGGTCTGCGGAAGCTTTCCTCGGACTGCTGCTCATAGGCGGCCTGATAGCTCTGCTGCTGATAGCCCTGCTGGTAGGAGGGCTGCTGGTAGCCCTGCTGGGAATAGTCCCTGTTATAAGAAGGCTGATAACTCTGCTGGGAGTAGTCCCTGTTGTATGCCTGATAGCCCTGCTGCTGATAACGGTTCTGATTGTAGCCGTATCCCTGCCGCTGCTGATAATTCTGTTGATAGGGTTTGCGGTACTGCTGCTGATAGCCCATTTGACGGGGCTGCTGTGCTTGATACGCAGGTACATACTGAGAGCGGGGCTGTGCAGGAGCTTCGTGCAGAACGTCGCTGTGCCGCACGTGTGCTTCCTCAGCTGGCTGCTCTGCGGCCTGTATTGGCTGCCCGGATGCAGGGACGGCGGGCTGTGGATCAGGCTGGGCTTCGGGCCGGGGAGCCGGCGGCTCAGCTGGCTGCTGCGCAGCGGAGGGTATCGCTCCGCCGTTCATTATGATGTCCACAAGCTCGTTCTTGCGGTATTTTGTGAGTGACTTTACGCCCTGAAGCTTGGCGATCTCCCTGAGATCGTTCAAGCTCTTTTCCTGAAGCATTTCTCTGGTCACTGTGGGGTACTCCTTTCGACATATGGCATAAAAATTTATAAAAAACCACGGAATTAGCTATAACTTTCAGTTGCTGATGCAGCAAAAAGCCGCATACCGATAGTATTACCAGAAAGTGGAAAAATATAATCACTGTTTTTCTTTCTGCCTGGCCTGGATCTAATCAATGAAAAAGCTATGCTGATACAATTGGTTTTATCCGGGAGAACATACAATATCATAATAATAGTATATTCCAAAAAGAAAGCTGTCAAGCGTTAAAAGACATAAATTAACTTTATATTCACAAATGACAAAAATGCCTGTTTTTTTATGGTACCGGCAAATTTTCCATAAAGCTTCTGCATATATATCTATGAAAGTTTCACAAGGGGGTAAAGCAAAAATGCAGGATCAGCGGCTGCTGGAAGGCGGAAGGATACGAAGCCATTCCATACACATAGACGACAGGCGGCTCATTAGCGTGACAGGTGTAAAGGACGTGGACAGCTTTAATGAGCAGTTCGTACAGCTTCTTACGGAAGCGGGAGAACTGAGAATAGAGGGGGCGGAGCTGCACATTACAAAGCTGAATCTGGACGAGGGGCAGGTAATGCTGGAAGGGGAGATATCCGCGCTTGAGTACGCCGAAGGCGAAGAGAGAGGAAGCCTGCTGGGAAGGATATTCAGATGAGGGAGCTGTTCCCGCCGGGAGAGCTGACCGAGTTTGCCGGATTTGTTGCGGCGGTTAACTGCGGGCTGGTAATAGGGATTATGTATGATCTGTTTGCGCTGCTGCGAAAGCCGTTCAAAAGCGCGGTGACAACGGGAATTATAGACCTGCTTTATTATGCCGCCGCTATGGTTCTTGTGGCGCTTACGCTGCTGTATATAAATTGCGGCACGCTGCGGCTGTATCTTTTTGCCGCGATAGCATTGGGAATATACCTGTATGCACGTTTCCCGGGAAGGCTCATAAGGGCGAAAAAAGCGAAGAAGGCAAAATTTACAAAAAAACAGTTGCGTTGATGTTATATATGCATTAGGATAAGTAGTAAGTAGAAGTGTCTCCGGAGCGAGCGGTCAAAACTTTGAGCAGGACGCACAGGTAATGGCAAAGAGGGTAAGAAAACGGAATAAAAAGCGTATGCGGGCGTTTGCCGTGGGCTTTGTGGTGCTTGCATTTATAATCGCGGCCGTGCTCATATCCCAGCAGAAAAAGCTGGACGCTATAGCCGAGGAGCAGGCGCAGCTTCAGGAGGTAATAGCGGCGCAGAACGAGGAAAAGGCCCGCCTCGAGTACATGATAGAGTACAGCGGCAGCGAATCCTACCTCATACAGTACGCCCGTGAAAAGCTGGGCTACGTAAGGCCGGACGAGATAAAGTTCGATATTGACGGAAATAAATAACCTATATAGCAAAAGAGAACGGCATAGCCGAGCGTCCTGCGGTCACTCGAATATGGGAACCGCTCTCTTTTTTTATATTATTTGATATCCAACTCCGGCGGTATATCTATTTCATCTGAAACATACTTGCCATTCTTTTTGCGCTGGCGCACGCATTCCGTAAGTAGATATTCTATCTGGCCATTTACAGAGCGGAAGTCGTCCTCTGCCCATGCGGCTATAGCGTCGTACAGCTTTGAGGAAAGGCGAAGGGGTATCTGCTTTTTATCGCTCGCCATATAAGGGACTCCTTAATACAGGCTGCCGGAGTTTACTACGGGCTGGGCATCGTGGTTGCCACAGAGCACCACGAGGAGGTTGGATACCATGGCGGCCTTACGCTCGTCGTCAAGGTCGACTATTCTGTTTTCGCTGAGCCTCTCCAGGGCCATCTCTACCATGCCAACGGCACCGTCAACTATCATCTTTCGTGCGTCTATGATAGCCGAGGCTTGCTGCCGCTGGAGCATGACTGCGGCTATTTCCGGAGCATAAGCAAGGTAGGTTATGCGGGCTTCGAGTATTTCTATACCGGCTTCAGATACCTTATCCTGTATTTCGTCTTTTATGCGAGCCGCAACGACTTCGCTGGAGCCCCGAAGGCTGCCTTCGTCGGCAATGCCGTCACCGGTGGTGTCCACATTAGGGGCGATATCGTAGGGATAGATGCGAACGATGTTGCGAAGTGCGCTGTCACACTGAAGGGACAGATATTCCTTGTAGTTATCCACGTTGAATACCGCCTTTGCTGTATCCACCACCCGCCACATGACCGCTATGCCGATTTCAACAGGGTTGCCGAGACAGTCGTTTATCTTCTGGCGGTTGTTGTTCAGGGTCATTATCTTGAGGGATATTTTCTTTGTTGGTATATCGACGGAAACATCGACTCCACCGGAAGGCTGCTTTGCGCCCAGAACCTTTACGTCGCCGCTCTGGTTGAGCTTTGTGCCCGCTGCCGGGTTCACGGCTGTGCAGAAAGGGTTTACAAAGTAAAAGCCGGAGTTCTTAAGGGTACCGACGTATTTGCCGAACAGCGTAAGGACAAGCGCCTCTTGAGGCTTTAGCACCTTAAGCCCGAGGAAGAATATCCAACCGAAAACAAACCATACGCAGCTGATCAGGGTAAGAGGCAGTATATCATACGAAACCCCGAATATGAAAAGAACTACAGAAGCCACATATACGAGCACCAGCAAGAGCAGGACGACCATTCCGTTCTTTCGATTATTGAGCGTTTTTTCAGTCATCACAATCAATCTCCTATCTATTTGATATCTAAATGATATCAGACAGCGGAGCGAGTGTCAACGGACAATAAAAAAATAAGCGGCTGAACTGCCGCTTATTTGCCGGTAAAGTGCATTATGGCTTCCAGTACGGCACCGCCCATGGCCAAGGACTTGTCCGAACAGGAGAAGCAGTGTTCGTATTCGCAGCGGGGATCGACATCGGCGCACTTCATGCCCTCGGCAGCGTAGAAGCCGTCCGGCAGCAGGCCACGGAGGGTGCCGTCTATTTCAGCTTTTACTTCTTTGCCGCCGACGATAGCCACCGTCTCCTGTGCCTTCACCCTGTCGCCTATGGCGTGTATGCAGTGGAACACGCCACAGGCAGGAGCGTGCATCACGCGCTCGGCGCCGCGTCCGGCTATTATGCCGGGTATACCGGTGTTGGGTATGGGGCTCTGTCCCTTTTCATAGTATACTCGGCCCATGTAGTGACCCCGCTTTGTCTCTACTGCGGCATGGCAGTCCGTGCCCACTGTAAAGCCGGGGCCGAGGGCTATGACGACAGGGGCGTCAGAGATGGATGTTCCTGTGTTGCGCTTGGCGATTATGGCGTCCACCATTGCGTCCGGGCAAAGAGTAAGCGCGGTGCGGCCGGTCTCGTCAGCCAGTATGGGTATATTTCCCTGGGTTATTACAGCCTTTGCGGTTTCGGCATCTGGAACAAGAACGGCAGTTATGCTTTCAACCTTGGCTGTACCGTGATACATGGCCTCGGAGAAAGCTACGGAGCGGCGTATTGCGCTGGGCTTTACAAGGTCAGTCATGACTATATCCATGCCCGCGCGCTTTAAGCGCACCGCGACGCCTGTGGCCAGATCCCCTGCGCCCTTTATTAAAACCAGCATATAAATGATCCTTTCATATAATAGCTCTATGGTATCATTCGCGGATAACCGTGTCAAATAGTGAAGAAAATATTACATATTTGAAAAAACGCATGTGTATGGGGCTTAAGGTATGGAAATACGGAGGCTTTGATGATATGATTTTTGCAGCAGGAGATAATAATATTATTAAGTAAATAAGAGCAATATAAGGAGGGACCGGAAATGGCATTTTTTGACAAGATCAATTCCATAGCCAAGAACGTGGGCGACAAGACGGGCGATGCCATCGAAATGGCGAAGATTAACGCGAGGATAGCTTCCGAGCGCAGCGCTATGAACGATATTTACAGACAGCTGGGAGAGGCGTACTATGCTCATCGCATTAACGGCGGCGAGGGCGAGCCCGTGGAAGCTGCTGCGATATATTCCCAACTGGACCAGCGCACGGCGGCCATAGACGAGGCGCAAAAGCAGATAGTTGCAATAAAGGCAGAGGGCGAAAGAAGGGCGGCGGAGGCCGCGGCGGCAGAGGAAGCCGCGGCAGCGGAAAAAGAGCAAAAGAGCGTGCAGCCCGGAGTTCCCGTGCTTGATACCAGCATGCCTGCGGAAGGGCTGAGCGTGAAATGTTCCCAGTGTGGCGCTAACCTTAACGCAGACGCGAAGTTTTGCCCTCAGTGCGGCACCAGGATAGAGCCCCCCGTACCTGAAGCCGCCGAGGCTCCGCAGAGCAGGGTATGCCCCGGCTGCGGTGCGGAGGTCGCCCCGGGGATGAAGTTTTGCAGCCAGTGCGGGGCAAGGGTCGAATAGCGACTTTAAAATTTAACAGGACGGCAGGCGCGGCTCGGAGACAAACTCCGAGCCGTGTTTTTGTGCGAAAAAAACAACAGGGCTTGTTGAGCCGTGCGCAGAGTTCAATGCAAAAATATCAATGATAATTTTTAAACTATGCTTGTAATACATGGATGTTTGTGTTATTGTATACAAGTATTCAATGGTACTCAATTTGTTCTGATATAGGAGGAGAAACTCATGAGGAAATTTATCGCAATAGCTTTGGTATTCACAATGGCACTGGGCCTTACCGCCTGCGCTGGCGGCGGCTCTGAAATACACAGGCTTAATATGGCCACCGGCGGTGACGCGGGCACCTATTATGCCTTTGGCGGCGTTATAGCCAGCGTCCTTACAAGCAAGATAGACAACGTTGAAGTCACGGCTCAGACCTCAGGCGGCTCCATCGACAACGCCCGCAAACTCAAAAACAAGGAAGCGGAGATCGCATTCATGCAGAACGACGTTCTCCAGTATGCCGTCACCGGTACCGAGTCCATGAAGGACGACGGCGCCATGGAGAACCTATGCGCAATAGCTTCCCTCTATCCCGAGGCGGTGCAGCTGGTAGCCACCAAGTCCAGCGGAATCAAGACCATAGCGGATCTCAAGGGCAAAAAGGTATGCGTGGGCGACCAGGGCTCCGGCTCCGAGGTGAACGCCAGCCAGATAATTGCGGCTGCCGGCATGAGCTACTCCGACTTTGACGTGCAGTATCTCAGCTTTTCCGAGGCCTCCACAGCCATGCAGAACGGCACGGTGGACGCGGCGTTTGCCACTTCCGCGCTGCCTAACAGCGCCATAACCGAGTTGGCCAACTACACTGACATAGTAGTGGTTCCCATTGACGGCGAGATCGCAGACAACCTTATCGCCCAGTACCCGTTCTATGCCAAGACTACCATCGGCACTGACGTATACGGTGTGGAGGCGGCCGAGACCGTTGCCATGATGGCAGTGCTCACTACCACTACCGATCTGGACGAGGAGGTAGTTTACAACATTACCAAGACCATCTTCGAGAACCAGACCGACCTTATCGCCGGCAACGCCCACGGAAGAGAGGTTACCCTGGACACCGCACTTCAGGGCGTTACCGTGGACTTCCATCCCGGAGCTGTCAAGTACTACAAGGAAAAGGGCATCATGTAATACTGCACAACGTAAGCCTAATAAGAATTAGGAGGGCGAAGGCTCTCCTAATTTGAGGTTTATGGGAGCGTTAAGATATTTAACAAATACTGACACCGGAGAGGATTTAATGGAGTTATTAAAAAAGAAAAAAGATAAGAAGCCAAAAGCGAACGGCATCGAGCTGAACGTCGATACCACAGGAATGAGCGAGGAAGAAATAGCAGCGATGGAAGCCGCTAAGGTGCTTGAACAGTACGACCGCGAATCCGCTTTCCGCAACGGGCTGCCCAAGGGAATTTCTCTTGTTATTTCCACAATACTTATAGCCTTTGCCCTGTTCCAGATATATACAAGCATCTGGACGATACCCGCTCAGGTGCTGCGCTCGGTGCATCTTGCCTTCGCGCTGACGCTGGTATTCCTTCTTTACCCCGCAGGCAAGCACATGGCAAAGAACAAGGTGCAGTGGTACGATTACGCCCTCGCGATACTTGCGGTGGCCGTGGTATTGTACATCCCTCTCAACTATGAGTATATCATTAAGAATGTGGGCAATTACTCCTCTATGGATATAGTTGTGGGGGCGGTGGGCATACTGCTGCTGATGGAGGGCTGCCGCCGGGTGGTAGGTATGCCTATATTGATAGTTGTACTGGCATTCCTTCTTTATGCCAAGTTCGGCAATCTTATACCCGGCACCTTCGGCCACAGGGGGTACAGCGTGCGCCAGATAGTGAACCATATGTACTTTACCCTCAACGGCGTATTCGGAACTCCTCTGGGCGTGTCCTCCACATATATATTCCTGTTCATACTTTTTGGCTCTTTCCTTGAGAAGACCGGCGTGGGCAGATTGTTCATAGACCTTGCAAACGCGGTGGCTGGCAAGCACATAGGCGGCCCTGCAAAGGTGGCGGTAATATCCTCCGCCCTTCAGGGTACGGTATCAGGATCTTCCGTGGCCAATACGGTATCTACGGGCTCGTTCACTATACCGGCAATGAAAAAGCTGGGTTATAAGCCTGAATTTGCCGGGGCGGTGGAGGCGGCGGCTTCTACCGGCGGGCAGATAATGCCCCCCATAATGGGTGCTGCGGCGTTCCTGATGGCGGAAAGCACCGGCTTTACATACGCTCAGGTGGTAAAATCCGCCATAATACCGGCGGTGCTGTATTTCTCGGGTATACTCATAAGCGTGCATCACGAGGCCCGCAAAATAGGCCTTAAGGGCATGGAGGACAAAGACATACCCAAGATAGGCGTCGTTATGCGGGAACGTGGCCATCTGCTTATGCCGTTGATATTTATGATATACATGCTTTCCGCAAAGGTCACCCCCACCTATGCGGCGCTGGGTGCGATACTCGCATCTCTCATGGCATGCAGCATACAGTGGTTATGTCTTATACCCGCTGCGATGATGGTGGCCGGTATGAACACGGGACTGCATTTTACTGTGTATTCCCTTGCTGCCATAGGCATATGGCTGGCAATATGCGTTATACGCGGCTGCAGGATACGGGAAAAGCTTACTGCCAGGGAATGGATAAACGCGGCGCTGGGGTTCGATCCTTACGACATGATAGTTGATGCCTTGAAAAACGGCTCCCGCAGCGTTTTGTCCGTAGTTGTCGCATGTGCAATGGCGGGCATGATAGTGGGCACCGTTACCCTGACCGGTCTCGGACTCAAGCTGGCTACCGGCCTTGCACAGATAGCGGGCAATAACATCTATCTGCTGCTGTTCTTTACCATGCTCTCATCCATAGTGCTGGGCATGGGCGTGCCTACTACGGCTAACTACCTGATAACCTCTACCATATGCGCCCCTGCTATAATAAATATGGTATGCATGATGCGGGGGGTTCCCGTGACCGAGCCCACCATGGCTATAATAATGAGCGCCCACCTGTTCGTATTCTATTTTGGCATAGTGGCGGATATTACTCCTCCCGTGGCCCTCGCCGCAATGGCAGGTTCCGCCATTGCCAAGGGCGAACCGTTCAAGACCGGCGTGAACGCAACGAGGCTGGCCATAGGAGCGTTTATTGTCCCCTATATATTTGTTATGAACCCCGCCATGCTGATGATAGACACTACGGTATGGGCGGTAGTGCAGAATGCTGCAACGGCGCTCATAGGAATGTACGCTCTTTCCGGCGGCCTTGCGGGCTTTGTGCAGGACCACTGCAAATGGTATGAACGGATACTGCTCATCGCGGGCGGCCTGGGAATGATAATACCCGGCACTGTCTCCGACCTGCTGGGCTTTGCGATACTGGCGGCCATATTCGCCATACAGCGCAAGCGTTACAGCCTGGCTCACAAGATAACCGCGTAAGCAAAGAAAAAACAACAGGGGCGCCACAAATGCGGCGCCCCCTCAGCCTGTCGAAAAACCCCGGGGTTGATAAGGGGCCGCAGCCCCTTATGGATTTATTCGGATTTGGCGACATGTGCGGCAAATCCGCAAAAAGCGCTTGCGCAGCAAGGCTTTCCCTGCATTCGGTGCTGGCCGCGCCATAGGCGCAAGCACCGGATGAAAAAACTCAAAAAAGTGGCGCTCAGCCACTTTTTTGACACTCTGAGAGCCGTCAAATGACGGCTCTTACTTTGCCCAAAAACCTCAGGGTTGTTAAGGGGCCGCAGTCCCTTAAGTTTATTCCGGCTTTGACGGCGACAAGGTGAATTGACCCGAAGGGGCAAGAGAAGGCCCCCTGGGGGGGTACGTCAAAACGGATAAAAACCGGAGGTTTTTCTTCTCTGCGGGTTTTGCCGCCCGGAGGCCCGCCGCAGCGGGTCAGTTCCGGCCCGTTTCCCGGGGCGGAACCTCATGTTTTTTGCAAGGCAAAACCCGTAAAAACTCGAAGAAGTGGCCTTTAGCCACTTCTTCGAAAAAAGCATTACTCTTCTGCTTCTGTCTTGCTGCTTTCCAGCATCTCCGGGAAGGGCCAGCCCTTTATGCCGCCCTCGATAATATAGAAGCGGGTCTGGTCGATCTTTTTCTCGTTTACATAGTAGCTTATGGCGTTCTCCGCGCCGCCCTTGCCTTCCATGCACATCACATATATAGGCAGGTCGTTCTCGGTAAGCTTATCCGTTACCTTATCCAGTCTCTTGCGAAGGTCCTCGGTATTGGCAGGATACGCCTTGGTTTCTATGGAGCCGTGGAGATGCCCGTCCTCCTTGTAGCTGTCCTTTGTCTGTACGGAGAGCAGCAGCATATCCTCCTTGGCCTCGATCTTGGTCTTGAGCTCATCGGGGGTGATGTACTGGTAATTGGGGGTCACCTCCAGCATATCCGCATAGGGCCAGTTGGTGCCGCCGCCCTCAAGTATGTAGAACTTGCGCGGATCTATGCCCTTGGTAGCCCAGTGGTTTACGGCGTTGTACGCGCCGTTGGTGCCGCTCATGCAGATGAGCACTATGGGGTCAAGTGTCTTTTCTATCTGCTCGTTCAGTTCGTCCAGAGCGTCCCACTGTTCCTTGTTTGTATTGGGGAAGGAATAGGTGGGTATGGAGCCGGGCAGGTGGCCGGCATCGTAATATTCGCTCTGACGGATATCTATAAGCATGACGTTCTTGTTTTCTTCAAGCAGCTTTACCAGATCGTCGGGAGCGATATAGAGATAATCTATGTTGTACCACTTGAGCTCCTCATAAGGCCAGCTCATCTGGCCGCCCTCAAGTATTCTCAGCCTGCTCTCGTCAACGCCCTTTTCCGCATAGTAGTCGTAGGCGTTTTCCGCGCCGGTCTTGCCGCCCAGGCCCACTATAATGACGGGGCCTTCCTTCTCATCTATCTTTTCGAGGGCTGTATCCAGCTTGGCCTTCAGCTCATCCGTATCCGCGGGATATGCGTAGGTAGAGATGGCGGTAGGCAGATGGCCCTGGGCGTAGTACTCCTCAGGCTGTATATCAACTATGACCTTTTCGTCGCCATTCTCTATCATTGTCTTTACTTCGTCGGCAGTGATATACTGATATTCCTTGGCGGGAGCTTCTTCATCGCCGGGGAGCTGCTCGGCGTTCTCCTGCTGCGCACAGCCGGCGAACAGGCCTATTGCCATCAGCACAGCCATTATCAGGGACAACTTCTTCATGGTATCTTCTCCTTATATGTTGCTTTATATGTTTCCTTGGTTTCCGCATTTGCATTGCCTGGGCTTCCGCCCTCTCACAGCCGAACCGGCTGTCAAGGTTAGCCTCCTCACCCAACGGGGCAGGGCGTCACTACAGGCTGAGGTATGACTATCTCGGGTATCTTGGTCCTGCGGGGCTTGGGGCTGGCCTTTGGCGTAGGAGTAGGCAGGGGGCTGGGCTCCGGGGTGGGCGTGGGAGCGGGGCCCATGCTTATGTATACCGTCACCTTTTCATCGCCGTCTATCTCCTGTCCCGCACTTACGCTTTGCAGGGCGACCAGACCCTTTGGCACCTTCTCGGAGGATACGAACAGTATGTCGGCATCGATGCCCTTATTTTTAAGTATGCTCTGAGCTACGTCAGCAACTTCGTATGTGAGGTCCGGCATCTCCAGAGGCTGGCCATCTGCTGCGGGCTCTTCGTTCTGCTTTGCGCCCTGTATAAAGTTTGTATAATAATACCATCCGCCCGCGCCTATAAGGGCCACCGCGGCTATTATGCCTATGACAAGGCCGGCCTTGCCCTTCTTTTTGGGCTGCTGGTCCTCGCTGTAATCGTCTATATCGTCCATATCGTCGGGCGTTTCCTCCGCCCTGGCCTCATTAAGCTCATCCTCGGCTCTTTCGATGTCCTCCTCGGCATGGGCGAGGTCGGCCTCTGCCGCTTCAAAGGCCTGCTCCGCTGCGGTTATTACGCTCTCCGCCGCGTCCATATCCTTTACGGTTCTGAGTGTGCTCTGGGCCTTGTCCACAGCTTCCTGAGCCTTTCCGGCTTTCGCTTGGCTTTGCCAGAGCTTTTCTTCCAGCTCGTTTATCCGTTCCTCTTCTTTGTTCATACTTCTTACCTATCGATCCAATATGTTGATTTATACATTTTGCGTCATAGTCGGCGCTTTGTCAACAAGAGGCCAACCACGATTTTATTAACAAATTATGAATTTACGTAATTTTTTATTATTCGTAATATTCCTGCTTGAGAACTCCCACGTAGGGCAGGTTGCGGTAGAAGTTGTCAAAGTCCAACCCGTAGCCCAGCACGAATTCGTTGGGTATGACGAAGCCGGTATAGTCCGGTGTGATATCGCATTCTCTGCGGGAAGGCTTATCCAGCAGGCAGCATATTTTAAGGGAGGCGGGCTCCCTTGCCTCCAGTACCTTCTTAAGGTGCTTAAGGGTATGGCCGCTGTCCATTATATCCTCGATTATGAGCACATGGCGGCCGGTTATGCTGGTATCCATATCCTTGGCTATGCGCACTATTCCGGAGGTCCTCTTGCCGTTGCCGTAGCTGGATATGGACATGAAGTCCAGCTCTGTCATACAAGTCATATGCCGCACAAGGTCGGAAAAGAAGTGGACAGCCCCCCTGAGTATGCAGACGCATATCACGTCCTTGCCCTCGTAATCCTCCGAAAGCTGAGCGCCCAGCTCGGCTATGCGCCTTTGCAGCTCCTCCTCGCTTACCAGCACCTTATCCACTACCTTGTTAAGATCGGTCTTTTCTGCCATGTTGAACCCCCGGTTATATAAAAATTATTTGTTCACTGCTCCGCAACGTACGTTACACGAAGCACCCGCTTCGTGTTTTCTTCCACCTTTACCTTATCGGAAATACCGTAGCCCGGTATGAACAGGGCGTCGCTTCCCGAAAAGAGTATTGGCATATTCCGTTGATCCCTCGGCACTTTTCTGTCTATGAAAAAGTCCTTGAGTTTCTTTCCGCCGCCCGAGCCTATGATCTGAAACCTGTCCCCATCTCTCCGGGTACGCACCCTGAGGCCGGCAGGCAGCTTGTCCCTGTCAATATAGGCGACAGTATTGTTTTTTATTATACCACCTTCGACAGCTTCTGCAAAGAAAAAACCTCCGGCAAACCGGGTTTCCCCCTCAATATTGAAGGGCACGTCCACTTCATTGGCATTTTGCCGGATTCCAAAGCAGATGCTGCCATAGCTCACCCATGCGCTTATGTGAGGTATATCCGCATGGGCGCCGGTTTTTGCCGTAAGCATATCCATTATGCGCTCTATGTGGCGGCGCTCCACATCCGCCGTGGCCCCTGCCTCAAACACCGCAATGCGTATGGCCCGGCTCTTTAGGGGCAGCGGTAGCTTAGCCAGCTTAGCCCTGTCGTAGCCTTCCTCTGTCTTTGCATCCCTGAGTGCGTCGCGGGCCAGCCCGTCCAGATATTCCTCGTCCTGCCGCAGCAGCTCGCCCATGGAACACAGGCCCTCCACAAAGCACGGGTTCAGGTTATCCTGAATATAGGGTATGAGGTCGAGGCGTATCCTGTTCCGGCTGGCGTCCCGCTCAAGGTTGGTGCTGTCGGTGCAGTAGCTCAGGCCGTTATCCGCTGTGTATTCCTCTATTTCCCGCCTTCTGGCCCAGAGCAGCGGGCGTATTATATTGCCGTAGGCGGGCTCCATGCCCATGAGCCCCTTCAATCCGCTGCCCCGTATGAGGTGCAGCATTATGCTCTCCGCCTGATCGTCCATGTGATGGGCGACGGCTATTTTATCCGCGCCCAGCTCCCCGGCGGCCCTATGGAAGAATTCATAGCGCTTCTCCCTCGCCGCCTGCTCCAGCGTCTTGCCCTCCGCCCTGGCTATACCGGGTATATCCAGTTCCTCGCAGACCAGCGGCACCCCCGGCCCTTTGCACAGCTCCTGCACAAAGCACTGATCCCTATACGCCTCCGCCCCCCTTATGCCGTGGTTGAGGTGGGCCGCGCAAAGCTCAAAGCCCATTTCCGGCGCTAATTTCAGCAGCACATGCAGCAGCGCCACCGAATCCGCGCCGCCGCTCAGGCCCACCAGCACCCTCTCGTTTTTATTTATGAGGCCGTATTTGTCTATGGCGTTTTTTACTTTGCTTTCGAGTTTTTCCATATAAATAAGTATATCCCCCCTGCATCGGTTTGACAAGGCACAGGAGGGAACATATAATTATTAAGTACCAGCAGGTACATACCCTAATAAATTCACCGTCGGGAGAGGACAAAGCATATGAAGCTCGGAGTAGTAGGACTTCCTAACGTAGGCAAAAGCACACTTTTCAATGCCATAACCCAGGCGGGGGCACAGGCCGCCAATTACCCCTTCTGTACCATAGAGCCCAACGTGGGCGTGGTAGCGGTGCCGGACAGCCGCTTGGACGTGCTTTCCGAAATGTACCACCCCGAAAAATATACCCCCACCTCAATAGAGTTCGTTGACATAGCCGGCCTTGTGCGCGGCGCATACCGGGGCGAGGGCCTGGGCAACAAGTTCCTTTCCCATATACGGGAGGTGGACGCCATAGTCCACGTAGTTCGCTGCTTTGAGGACGAAAACATAGTCCACGTGGACGGCTCGGTAGACCCCGTCCGCGACATGGAAACCATAAATATAGAGCTGATATTCGCTGACATGGATACCATGGACAAGCGCATAGAGAAGGCCGAAAAGAACAGCAAGTCCGGCGACAAGAAGCTTCTGGCCGAGGTGGAGTTTCTCAAGCGGATAAAGGCGCATCTGGAATCCGGCAAGCCGGTGCGCAGCATGGAGCTAACGGACGACGAAAGGGAATACGTTGATGGCCTGTTCCTGCTCACCTCCAAGCCCGTCATATATGTGGCCAATATATCCGAGGACGATATCGGCCGTGACCTGCCCCAGGTAGACGCCCTGTACAGGGCGGCAGCCGCCGAACAGGCAGGCGCCCTGACCATATGCGCAAAGGTGGAGGAGGAGATCTCCGAGCTTTCCCCCGAGGAAAAGCAGGACTTCCTCAGGGAGATGGGCATAGGCGAAAGCGGCCTGGACAAGCTCATAAAGGAGTGCTATTCCCTGCTGGGCCTCATAAGCTTCCTCACCGCCGGCCCCAAGGAGGTAAGGGCATGGACGATAGTCAAGGGCACCAAGGCCCCTCAGGCGGCGGGCAAGATACATACCGACTTTGAAAAGGGCTTCATAAGGGCGGAGGTAGTGAACTTCAATACCCTTGTTGAGCACGGCACAATGGCGGCCTGCAAGGAGAAGGGCCTTATCCGCAGCGAGGGAAAGGACTACGTCATGCAGGACGGAGATATAGTGGTGTTCAGGTTTAACGTCTGACAAACGCATATACAAAAAGGAACGGCGGCGTGAGCTGTCGTTCCTTTATTTTTCTTTTTGTTTTTACTTATGATACAGCTTCTTTGTCTGGTATTTGGGCTCGCAGGTCACGTTTATTCCCAGCTTGCGGAAGGTGCTGCTGTCCACGCCGGAAAGTATGACCGTTGAGTGAGCTTCACAGCCCCTGAGCTTATCCAGCTGCCGCATGGCCACCTCGGCGGTAGGGTTGGTGGCGGCGGATATGGAAAGGGCGATAAGCACCTCGTCCATGTGCAGCCGAGGATTGTGGTTGCCAAGGTGATTCACCTTCAGATCCTGTATGGGCTCTATCACTATGGGAGATATGAGGTGCATATCCTTCTGTATCCCGCCCAGGCGCTTGAGTGCGTTGAGCAGCACGGCAGCCGAAGCGCCAAGGAGCTTAGTGGTCTTGCCGGTGACTATTTCGCCATCGGGCAGCTGTATCGCCGCGGCAGGCTCCCCGGTCTGCTCCGCCCGGGCTACCGCCGCGTCTATTACGGGCCTGTCCTTTACGGTTATGCCAAGCTGATTTATGAGCAGCTTTATCTTTTCAGCAGGCCGGCTGTCGCTCATTCCCTGACGGGCAGAGCACATGGCGGCGTAATAGCGGCGTATTATCTCCTGACGGGAGGCCTCGCAGCATACCTCATCGTCCGTTATGCAGTTTCCCGCCATGTTCACCCCCATGTCCGTGGGAGACTTGTAGGGGGACTCGCCGTATATCTGCCTGAACATGGCGTTGAGCACCGGGAATATTTCCACGTCCCGGTTGTAGTTGACGGTGGTGACGCCGTAGTTTTCAAGATGGAAGGGGTCTATCATGTTCACATCGTTCAGATCCGCCGTGGCGGCCTCGTAGGCAACGTTCACCGGATGCTTGAGAGGCAGGTTCCATATGGGGAAGGTCTCGAACTTGGCATAGCCCGCGCGGACGCCCCTCTTGTTCTCATGATAAAGCTGTGAAAGGCAGGTGGCCATCTTGCCGCTGCCCGGGCCGGGGGCGGTCACCACCACCAGAGAGCGGGTAGTCTCAATGTATTCGTTGAGTCCGTATCCCTCGTCGCTGACTATGGTCTCTATATCGTTGGGATAGCCGGGAATAGGATAGTGACGGTATACCTTTATGCCCAGCTGCTCCAGCCGGCGCTGGAATACGCCGGCGGCGCTCTGTCCGCGGTATTGGGTGAGTACTACGCTGCCCACGTACAGGCCTATGCTTCGGAATGCGTCTATGAGCCTCAGCACATCCAGATCGTAGGTTATGCCCAGATCGCCTCTCACCTTGTTCTTCTCGATATCCGCCGCGTTTATGGCGATGACTATCTCAGCCTGGTCCTTCAGCTGGAGAAGCATGCGCACCTTGCTGTCAGGCTCAAAGCCCGGCAGCACGCGGGAAGCGTGAAAGTCGTCGAAGAGCTTTCCGCCAAACTCCAGATACAGCTTGCCGCCGAACTGGGCAAGCCTGTCCATAATATGCTCTGACTGCATGGAAAGGTATTTCTGGTTGTCAAAGCCTATCTTCATTCCCTTTTTCCCCCTTGTTTTATCAAAAAAATATATAAATATGCAGTTTTGACCTAATTTAATATTATATAACCTTGCACAACCCTTTTACAATTGCCCTTTACCATAAGATTTGAGTATATTTCCAAAAGCAGCGCGTATAACAAAAAACGCGAAAGAGCTTTCGTCTCCTTCGCGTTTGATTCTATCAGATCCAGCGTGCCTGCGAGAATGGCGTCATTACGGCGCGCACCTTGCCCTTCACCTGACAGTAGGGTATGAAGCCTACATGCCGGCTGTCGCCGCTGTGGTTGCGGTTATCGCCCACTACGAAAAGGCTCCTTTCCGGAACCGTGACCTCCGGCATTTCGCTGTCCTCTATATAGCCGTCCCAGTAGGCGCTCTCGTCCAGCTTTTGGCCGTTAAGGTAGATAGCCCCATCGTATATGCTTATCCTGTCCCCCGGCACGGCTATAACGCGCTTGACGCACTTTTCCGTGTGGTAGGGGTAGCGGCAGATTATTATATCGTCGCGCTGCGGCGCGGAAACGGTATATGTGAGCTTTTCCGTGAACATCCCTTCCCCGCCCACGAGCGTGGGGTACATGGATATGCCTATGCACTGCACCGGTTCGAATATAAAGGTGCGTATGAATATCGCCACAGCCATGAGCGTCAACAGGTATATTATGAAGTCGCTGTTTGCCGCACGCCTGTAAGGCTCGTCTTTTTTATGCAGCTCCTCGCGGGCGTCCCTGAATTTTCCGAGTTCTTTTTTGCTTAACATCTGCGGCCTTTGCCTTCCTTATTTTTTCTTTCCACATGGTAACACTCAAAGCCCCCCTTGTCAAATAATGCCCTTCCTTTTCCCCCATAATTCATCAATAATTCACTATTACAATGCAATGCTTCATGTGTTAAAATTGTTTTTATGAAACGATATATTAAACTTACATGCGGCATTGCCGCCTTATTTATTGTACTGACGCTGGAGGGCTGCGCCAAGCCCGCCGTATCTCCGGAATCCCCGCCCACAGCTGCTCCCGCGCCTACCGCCGCGGCCGAGCCTATGCAGGAGCCCGAGAGCCGCTATACCATCGCATGGATGAGCGACACACAGCACTACTCCAACAGATTCCCGGATATCTTCTACGCCATGACCGCCTATCTGCGGGACGCGGAGAAGGAGCTGAACCTGAAGTACGTTGCCCATACAGGCGACCTTATAAACAACTATGGAAGCGAGCGCCAGTGGGAAAACGCCGTGCGCGCCATGGCCTCCATCGCCAATATACCCGCAGGGGTCTGCGCCGGCAACCACGACGTAAAGCACGACGACGCCCTCTACGATAATTTCAGCCGCTACTTCGGCGAAAAGCAGGTCAGCTACCGGGAATGCTATGGAGGAAGCTTTCAGGATAACCGCGGCCATTATGACCTCATCGACGCAGGCAGTACCAGGTATCTCTTCATATACATGGGCTATCACGTTGAGCAGGACGGCATAGAGTGGATAAAGAGCGTGCTGGAGCAGTACCCGGACAGGGTTGCCGTGCTCTGCACCCACGCCTACTTTGACACCGACCTGACGCTGCTCGCAGACGGCAGGCTGCTCAAGGAGGAGATAGTTTCAAAGTATTCCAACGTATACATGGTGCTTTCCGGCCACCGCTACAACATAGCCTGCGTGCCGGAGGAATTTGACGACGACGGGGACGGAGCGCCCGACCGCAGGGTATACCAGATGATATGCAACTATCAGGCGGCAGACGACCATGGCGGCAGCGGCTATATGATGTTTTTTGACGTGGACGAGGAAAAAGGCGTGATAAACTGCTACACCTATTCGCCGGTGCTGGACGATAAAGTGCGCTTTGACGACATATCAAAGAAAAAGAGACGCTACAGTAACGCCCCTCACGACGAGATGATGACTTTGGAGATACCCTGGGAATTGGCGGATTAGAGCGCAGCGAGGACACATATGGCAAGGAGCGGAAGTACTTCCGCTCCTATGTTATATTATCGGTTATTGTAAGCTTAGTCGCTTATGCTCCTGCACTCCAGATAGTAACGCTTTTCGTTGGCCTCGCCCATGGAGAAGGTCTTGCGGGGCAGCGCGCCGTCGAATATTACGGTGCGGAAGAACGCACTCTTGTCCATGGGGGGCAGCAGGAAGCCCATGTTGCCTTCCTTGGTACCCAGGTCCATAACCACGTCAGCGCCGTGTATGTAGTCGATGGTGGCGCCGGCAGTCTCCTTGATGAGTATGTCCAGGGCGTTCTGAAGTGTTCCTACCTCAAGCTGAGCGGCGGGGTGCTCTACATAGAAGCAGCCTACGCCCTTACCGTTCACAAAGGGGATAACGTGGCCGGCCTTGCCGTCCATGGCCTTGTGGAGCTCGTCCATGCTGTTGAAGTTCATGACTTCGCAGCTGCCGTTCTGCTCGGTCAGCTTGTTGCTTATCCACTCAACGGCCTTATCGCCTACGTTGAATATTACCCTGTGAATGGGCTCGAATACTATGCCGTCGTCATGTACGTTCTCGAGCTCTACCAGGCAGTAGCGGGCGGGGTGCTCGTCCTTTGCGGTAAGGCCCTTCTCGGCCTTTATCCGCTCCCAGTTGGCCTTTGCGGTAGCGAAGGAGTGGTTGCCGTCGCCCATTGCGAAGAGCAGGGGCGCCTGATCGGTGTTGTACTTTTTGGCGTATGCGTCTTTATCGATCAGAGCGGTGAGGGCGTCGATCGCGCCCTTTATCTGGCCCTCGTCCTTTACGAGGTAGCCCTTTATGTGGCCGCCCTTCTGCATAAGGTCGAAATCATACAGCTTTTCGGTCTTGTCCAGCTTCTCGCCTATGGGTTCTATAACGGTGCGCTCGGGATCGTCTATGAGTACCAGTATATGGGGCATCTCCAACGGAGCGTCCTTCCTTATTCGAAGGCGGGGAGGTATACGCTCGACTATAGTGCCCTCGGTAGCGCGGATAAGTGTGGTTGAGCCCTTGGTATAGTCGTAGTTCTCCAGATCCAGCGCCACGATCAGTCCCTTGCGGGTCTTGCCGTCCACAGAGCGGACTACATAGGCAAAGCCCTCGCCCTTGTTTTCCAGCACGCCCTTCTCAACGTATTCCTTCATGTGGGCGTTTATAGAGGCTATGCGCTCGGCCTCGTCCGGCTTGTCCAGATACAGCTCGGGCAGCATTATGCGGAGAGTAGAAGGCGCGTCACCAACTATCTTCTCGGTCTCGTTCCAGTAATCCGGCTGAGAGGTGAACTGGTCGCAGGCTACTACGGCCCACTTGGTCATATCCACGTCCTTGTTGGGGAGCAGCAGTTCAGGTACCCTTACGCCTATGTTATTTGCATACTTTGTCATGAAACAGCCTCCGTCAGTATTTTTTTGTTTTCAAAATAAACTACAAAGATTTTTTAAGTACATAACTATCTTTTTATATCATACATCACACCAAGCCCTCCGGTCAATCAAAAGCAGCTTATTATGTTTTGATTTTTGATTCCTCAGGCTGAATCTTTTTCGCACTTTAAATAACTAAAGCGTCATGATATAATTACATTATAAAACTGACGGGAGGCGACAAGGCAATGTACCGTAACAAGCTTACCACCCCCGAAACGGAGTGGTTTTTCAAGGCTATACTTTCCCTGAAGACGGAGGAGGACTGCGCCCGTTTCTTTGAGGATGTGGCCACAATAGGCGAGGTGCAGGCCATGGCTCAGCGGCTGCACGTGGCAAAGCTCCTTAACGACGGCTGCAAATACTCAGACGTTGCAGAGGTCACCGGCGCCTCCACCGCCACCATATCCCGGGTGAGCCGCTGCCTCACCTACGGGGCGGACGGATACAAGCTGGTTCTGGGCAGGCTGGAGAAGTAACCGTTTTGTCCGCTTATGTTTCACGCTGCACATTTTTTGTAAAAAACACTTGCATTATATCCGCAGATTGGTTATAATACATATCGTTCGCGAGCAATGTGTGCTGATATAGCTCAGCTGGTAGAGCGCGTCATTGGTAATGACGAGGTCCCCGGTCCGAATCCGGGTATCAGCTCCAGAAAAAGCCATCCGATTTGACGGGTGGTTTTTTTGTTATTGATACGGATGTGGGCGCGGTGCTATAATATACGGGCTGTCAAAGCGATACGGGATACCCTTCCATACTTTTCATCAGAGGTAAGATAACATGCGCCGCAATGAAACAAAATATGTGCTGCTGGAGCTGCTTTCAATGGCATTTCTGGCCGCCTCCGGCATATTCGTAAGGTACAGCGTCATATCGCCCATAAACGCAGGCATGTGGCGCTGCCTTTTTGCCCTGCCCGTACTGTATCTTATGTGCCGCAGCGAACTGCCTGCCCTGACGAAAAAGGACTGGCTGATGCTGCTTGCGGCGGGTGTCATGCTTGCTGGGGACGTTGCGCTCTACAATACCGCCTTCTCGTATACCTCCGTAGCAAACGCCACGCTGATAGTAAACCTCACGCCGTTTGTGATAGTACCGGTATCGCGCTTTGTTTTTAAGGAATCAGTGCCGAGGCACTTCCTCATCGGCGCTGCCGTAGCGGTGGCGGGGCTTGTGCTGCTGATGCTGGGAAAGGCTGAGGGGGCGGAGTCCGGCTTTAAGGGGGATCTGCTCTCCATGGCGGCCTGCGTGTTTTACTCGGCGTACATACTGCTTACCTACCGCGCCAGCGGCAGCGTATCCTCCAGCGCCATAATGTTCGTATGCAGCATATCTACCACCGCGGTGCTGTTTATAATAGGCGCGCTCGCGGAGGGGCCAGAGGTGCCCCGCACATGGGCCGAGATATGGCCCATACTGGGAATGACCCTGTCGCTGCAGGTGATAGGGCAGAACCTCCTTGCCCATTGCCAGCACAGCCTGAGCGTGAACCTTTCATCGGTCATATGCCTGTCCGAGCCCGCCTTCGCCGCGGTATACGCCATACTGCTCTTTGGCGAAAAGCCGACGGTCACGGAGCTTTTCGGCATGGCCGCGGTGGTGATCGGCGTGTATCTCGTCAAAAGACAGTACGACGGGGATTAGGGTACCGTTCCGTCCCCGCCGGCAGGCAGGCTATGCGCGTGAGCCCGCTTCGTTCCGTCGGTCCCCCCGTGCGCCTTCAGCTATTCTCCTGCCAGTAAGCCTCCGCATCATCTATGTTGTCGAAGGCGTCCCGGTTTTCCTCATAAAAGTCCTCCGGGCCCGTGAAGTCCGCCGCGTTGTATGGGTCGTCCGGCCCACTGCCGGCAGATGCGGGGCTTGTCGGCCGGAAGCACGGCGTGGGAGATGGTGTGGGCATGGGGTCCGCCGCCCTGCGCCGAGAGCGTCCTTAATGCGAATATAAGCCCCATAACGGCTAAAAGTGCGGCGATGCTCAGCATCAGCTTCTTTTTTTCAAATATCGCATTTTTCACGATGATACTCCGCATTATTCCTGATCGCACATACTCTGGGCCTTTTCCCTTGATGTATCTTCGGGAAGATCAAATTCGCTATCCTCACATATATACGCAAAGCCGCAGTATGTCCGCATTTTAATGCAGATATCATTAAAGCAATAGCGGGCAAACATATAGCTTCCGTTGCCGAAATAGCGGCTCTCGGTGTTCTCGTCTCTGTCGCTTGGTGATATATAGCCGTAATCCTCGCGGCAGAACCGCCTCAGGCATAGCTCTATGATATCCTTCCAGCCGCTGCGCGCTTCGACCCATCCCCATATCCTATCCGACAGATAAACATCTCCCAGCGAATAGAGGAATGTGCCCGCGAAACCGTGTGTTTTTGATGGATTAGGATTGCCGTAAGCGGCCTTTACGCCCTCGATGATCTTATTGACGTCCTTTTTTTCTTCTTTGCGATACAGCTTCATGGTAATACTCCTTATGATTTATTTACCGCATAAAGAGTACGAAAAAACCCCATCGTCCGATGGGGCATTGCTGTCTGCACGACCCATCGTTCAAGCTTTAGCACCTTAACTGATAAGTCAGGTTGCTGTGCGGTCAACGAGCTTGTCTCTCGCGCACTCTTTATAGGCTGATTTTATTATATGTAATTTTTGACAAGTATGCAAGGATTATTTTATAATATGGATATGTGATAATACTTCTCCCGTTCTCAGCACGGGTACACCTTCTCTTTTTTTATAAAAATAACGTCAAGGAAGTGGAAGCAATGAATAACCGACTTACAGAAGCCTACATAAGCATACTAAAGGAAGAGTTGCTGATGGCAACGGGCTGCACCGAGCCCATAGCCATAGCCTACTGCGCCGCAAAGATGCGCGACATACTGGGCGGCGAGCCGGAGCGCATAGAGGCCGAGGTAAGCGGCAACATACTTAAAAACGTAAAGAGCGTGATAGTGCCTAACACCGGCGGGCTGAAGGGCATAAACGCCGCCATAGCCGCAGGGATAATTGCGGGGAGGGCGGAAAAGGTGCTTCAGGTCATATCCTATGTGACACAGGAGGAGCACAGCCGCATAAGGGAATACATGGAAGTCACGCCGGTGGCCGTGAGCTGCTCGGACAACGGCAGGATGCTGGATATACGGCTCACGGGATACAGGGGCGGCGACAGTGCAATGGTACATATAGCCAACAACCACTCCAACATAATACGCGAGGAGAGGAACGGCGCAGTCCTCATGGAGCTTCCCCCGTCCGACTCCGCAGAGGATAACCTTCAGGATAAGAGCGTGCTGAACATAGAGGACATAGTGCGCTTTGCGGATACAGTGGACGTGGAGCTGGTCAAGCCGCTCCTCGACAACCAGATACGCTGCAACTCCGCCATAGCGGAGGAGGGCCTAAGAGGCGATTGGGGCGCAAACGTGGGGCGTGTGCTGCTTTCCGAGTTCGGCAGCGACATAAAGAACGAGGCCCGCGCCTATGCCGCCGCCGCGTCTGATGCGCGCATGAGCGGCTGCGAGCTTCCGGTGGTGATAGTCACCGGAAGCGGCAATCAGGGCATAACCGCCTCCGTCCCCGTAATAAGATACGCAAAGCACATAGGCGCCAGCGACGAGCGGCTTTACAGGGCCCTGCTGGTATCCGACCTTGTCACCATACACCAAAAGACCGGCATAGGCAGGCTGTCAGCCTATTGCGGCGCGGTCAGCGCGGGCTGCGGCGCGGGCGCGGGCATAGCCTATCTTTTAGGCGGGGATTACAGGGCCATAGCCCATACCATAGTGAACGCCGTGGCCATACTCTCCGGCACTATATGCGACGGGGCAAAACCCTCCTGCGCCGCAAAGATAGCCTCCGCAGTGGAGGCCGGCATATTAGGCTACTATATGTACGTCAACGACCAGCAGTTCCGGGGCGGCGACGGCATAGTTGCAAAGGGCGTCGAGAATACCATACGCAACGTCGGCCTGCTGGCAAGCCAGGGTATGAAGCAGACGGACCGGGTGATACTCAACATAATGACCGGCGATCAGTGCCTGTGACCGGCAGTCACGTAGGCCCGGATACCGTTGCGCTGTTCTTTATGGGCAGCGACAGAAACATATAGTGGTCTACCGATTTTATGTGATATAATAATGCCTGTAGATTTTTCCTGCTGGAAAGGACGGGCATTTTTTATATGAAGAAGTTTCTTGCTGAATTCAAAGAGTTCGCCATGCGCGGCAATGTCATGGACCTTGCCGTGGGCGTCATCATAGGCGGCGCGTTCAAGGGCATAGTGGATTCCCTGGTAAACGACATAATCTCCCCCGTCATAGGCATACTTGCAGGGCAGAACTTCAGCGATAAAGCCCTGAACATAGGCGGGGCTTCCATAGCCTACGGCGCATTCATAACCGCGGTGCTGAACTTTATAATAATAGCCTTCGTGCTTTTTCTGCTTGTCAAGTCCATGAACAAGCTGCACGATATGGTAAAAAAGCCCGAGGAAAAGAAGGAGCCCCGCAAGTGCCCCTACTGCCTCAGCGTAATACCTGATGAGGCTACCCGCTGCCCCCACTGCACCTCAGAGCTTCCCGGGGCTGAAAAGTAAGCCATGGCCGACACCTTCACATTAAAGGTCATAGCCCGCATAAAGAGCGACTTTACGCAGAAATTCGGCATACCCCGGCAGAGCAGCCTGGGGGGCGGACAGCTTTCCACCGTGGTATTTGAGCCTGAATACCGGGACGCCAACGCCCTTAGGGGCATCGAGGGCTACTCCCACCTGTGGCTCATATGGGGCTTTTCCATGGTGGAACGCCGGGGCTGGCGTCCAACCGTAAAGCCTCCCCGCCTTGGCGGCAACATCCGCATGGGGGTATTTGCCACTCGTTCCCCCTACCGCCCCAACCCCATAGGGCTGTCCTCGGTAAAGCTGGTATCCATGGAAAACCGTCCCGGCCTCGGCCATGTGCTCACAGTGGAGGGAGCGGATCTTATGGACGGCACCCCCATATACGATATAAAGCCATATCTTTCATTTACCGACAGCCACCCGGAGGCAAAGAACGGCTTTGCCGGAGAAAAACTTGAAAAGAACCTTCAGGTGGCCTTTCCGGAGGAGCTGCTTATTGCCCTTCCCGCTGACAAGCGGGAGGCGCTGCTTTCCGCCCTTTCCCAGGACCCGCGGCCCGCATACCAGCAGGACGGGGAGCAGTACGGCTTTGAGTTTTCCGGCTTTGATGTGCGCTTCAGCGTAGACGGCGATACCCTGACGGTATTCGACGTCGCCCCCGCCGGTTCACAGAAGCTTAAATAAAAATCCGAAAACCGTTAATAGAACCGCCACAAGAGTATAACTTTGGGCCAAACTTCCGCCACACCTCCCTGGTATTATATAATCACTTCAAGGAAAGGAGGCGCAATAACAGCCCAATGACAGCAACACGCAACAATACCTACCCGGTAAATTCACCGAAGCCGGGCGTCCCCCCTCCGATAAGTCCCATAGGTTGCCACTCAGAGGGGAGGCGATAGCGGCACACAGAAAACCATAGGCTTTATACAAAGCTTTCTTCCCGGTATTTCCGATAAAACTCCATATACATATTCACAGGGCCGCCTGAGCAAGCAGGCGGCTCTCAGTCTGTCAAAAACCCCAGGGTTGATAAGGGGCCGCAGCCCCTTATGTTTAATCCGGCTCTGACGACATGTGCGTCAGAACGGATGAAAACCCAGAGGTTTTCGTACTTTGCGGATTTTGCCGCCCGGGAGCGAATGCGAGAGGCAAAACCCGTAAAACTCAAAAAAGTGGCATTCAGCCACTTTTTTGACACTCTGAGGGCCGCCTGAGCAAGCAGGCGGCTCTTTTTGTATAATGTAAACACGATGTCAATTATCTCTCTATTAGCTTGCGGTAAAAGCCGCCATGAGGTAAAATATGCTTACCAGTAATATGGAGATTTTTTAAAGGAGATTTTTAATATGGAAGATCTGGATAAGGATATAGTGGTATTCAACGACGAAGAAGGCAACGAGATAGAGCTTGAGGTAGTTGATTACTTCGACTATGAGAACGAGGAGTACGCCGTAATGATAGACCCTGCAGCAGTTGATGACGATGAACGGGATCTGTTCGTCTTCCGTATTCAGGTAAACGGCGAATACGAGGAATTCCTCCCTGCCGATGAGGACAAGATGGATATCCTCTCCAAGATAGTTGATGCCCGCTTGGACTGCGATGCGGAGAGCTGCGAGGGCTGCTCCGGCTGCAGGATAGACGACTGATACTTAGGCAAACTTGGCTTTACGGGGGGCGGCTGCCGCTCTTTTGCGTAACTCCTGCGCGGCACCCGCCCCCGCTTTTGATTTTACTCATTTTTTTATTTCATTTCAGGAGGTTTTCTTGTTATGTTTACTGCAAGCGAATTTCGCCGTATAGCCCGGGATAAGCTCAGGGGCCACTGGGGCAGATCTGTTTTGGTAACCTTTATATTCAGCCTCATATGCGGCATGAGCGGCATATACAACCTTGCAAAAAATATGGGCCATATGGACTTTGATATGCTCTTCTCCGGCAATTATAACGATTTCCTTGCCGGGTTCGCGGCGGCGGATACAGAGACAAGTCTCTTTGGATCACTTATAGCCCTTGTGCTGAGCATAGTCGTGCTGCTGTTCTCAGGGGCGCTGGAAATGGGCCTTAACAAGTATTACATAGACCTTGTGGCTGAGAACCGTCAGGGTGAAGTATCCGTCATATTCTCCCGCTTCGATATATTCCTTAAGGCGATGGGTCTCAACCTCTTTATGGCGCTGTTTATATGGCTCTGGTCGCTGCTGTTTATCGTGCCCGGCATTATAGCCGCCTACCGCTACCGCCTTGCCCCCTATCTTATGGCGGAAAATCCCAACCTGGGCATTCGCGAGGCGGTAAACATGAGCAAGGAGCTTATGGCAGGCCACAAGTGGCGGCTGTTCTGCCTTAACCTGTCCTTCATAGGCTGGGGCATACTCAGCGCCCTGACCTGCGGCATAGGAGACCTTTGGCTCAACCCCTATATCTACGCCGCCAACGCCGCCTTCTACGTTGACCGCACCGGACGCAATATCCCCATGGCAGGGGAGCCCAATCCTGACCCGGCGGTATAAGGGGAAGCCAAGCACCATAAAATACTTCAGGAATAAGCCTGTCAAGGCTCAATATCCGGAGGAAAAATGGACATTACCATTCAGATGCGCAGCCTTGAGCTGCTCATCAAAATGCTTAAAAGGGACATGGAGGGCATACCCGCCTACGGCTACACGCGTCAGATGGGGAGCCTTCCCCTTTTGTCCGCAAGGGAATCCCTTCCTCGCTGCACCCCTGAGGAAGCGGGCCTTTCCAGCACGGTAGTGGAGCGGTTCTTCAGGAACCTTTCCGATAATACCGCCGAGCTGGGCATACATTCCGCAATGCTGCTGCGCCACGGCAAGGTCTTCGCCGAGGGATATTACGCCCCGTATCGTCCGGAGATCCCCCATATGCTGTACTCTGCCAGCAAGAGCGTCACCTCTACCGCCATAGGTATGGCTGTGGACGAGGGGCTCATGGATATAGACGAGCGCCTGGAGGACATATTCCCCGGCTATGCCGGCAAGCCCGCAAACAAGTGGTCTAAAATGCTGACGGTACGGCACCTCCTCACCATGAGCACAGGGGTCCGCTTCAACGAGGTGGGCAGCGCTCTGGACGAGGACTGGGTAAAGATGTTCATGGAATCCGTACCAAAGTTCGAGCCGGGCACCCAGTTTGAATACAATTCGCTCAATACCTATATGCTCTCAGCCGTACTGAGAAAAAAGACGGGCATGAGCCTTACCGAATTCCTCACCCCCAGGCTGTATGAGCCGCTGGACATACGCAGCCACCACTGGGAGACATGCCCCAAGGGCATGGAAAAGGGAGGCTGGGGGCTGAACCTCTGCATAGAAGACCTTGCCAAGATAGCCCAGCTGTATTTAAACAGGGGGGTATGGAATGGACGGCGGTTCCTCTCCGAAGAGTGGATAGACGCCGCTACCTCTCCCCAGATACCCACTCCAAACGGCGAAATGAGGCACGGCTACGGCTACCAGATATGGATGAGCGGCGGCGGGGCTTACCAGTTCAACGGCGCTTTCGGTCAGTATGCGGTAATATTCCCACAGTACGATGCTGTGGCTGTAATATACTCCGGCAGCACACAGCTCTTCGCCAAGACGTCCCTAATGCAGCTGCTTGATTCCTGCTTCTGGGCCTGCTCCGACAGGGAGCTCGCGCCTTACCCTCCAGGCTATGACAGCCTGAAGGCGTATCTCGCCAAGCTGGTGTTTTCTCCCGAGCCTGAAAGGAAGGGGCTCGGGACGGACAAAATCGCCTTCAATAAGATACGCAGCTTGCTTGACGGCAGGGAGTTCCGCCTTTTCGACAACTACGGCTCCCTTTTCCCGCAGCCGCTGCAAAACGTTCACGGCTGCTACAGCAAGGGTGCGGACATAATACGCTTCAGCTCAACGGAAAAGGGCCTGGCGGTCACATTTTACGAGCAGTGCGAACGCAATACGGTATACATAGATATGGACGGAGGTTTTACGGATTCCGTCTTTATAATGAAGGAGGAGCAGCATCTGGTCTCCACCCGGGGAATATGGTCCGCAGGTGAAAACGAAGCCTGCATTACGCTGTTCACCAGCTTCCTCGAAACGCCGGATACCCGTATAATTGAGCTTCGCATACTCAACGAAAGCATAGAGGCGGTGTTCGACGAGACGCCCACAGCCGAAGGAGCCACCAAAATGCTCCTGGAGCTGGTTGGCCTTGTGGACGACAACTCCATGAAGCGGCTGCTTCCCGCCATGAAGCATGTCCCGGGCATGAGCGAAAGCACCATAACCGATATAGTCAAAAAATACGCAGCGCCCCGCTCCTTCGGGCGGGAGATACACCTGCATTAATGCATATTTCCAATATGTAAAACTAAGCATACGGAGGTGAACATTTCAAATGAAAAAACAGCCTGTACTCGTATTGCTTGCCGCTGGCATGGGCAGCCGCTACGGCGGGCTAAAGCAGATCGACCCCATCGATGCCGCGGGTAACCTGATAATCGACTTTTCAATCTACGACGCAATACGCGCCGGCTTCCACGACCTTGTGTTCATAATCAAGCATGAGATTGAGCAGGACTTCATGGATGCCATCGGCAGCAGGATATCCCGGCGCGCCAACGTCAAGTGCGCGTTTCAGGAGATGAATAAGCTGCCCCATGGCCTGAAGGCTCCAGAGGGCCGCACAAAGCCCCTCGGCACCACCCATGCCCTGCTCTGTGCAAGAGACGAGATCGGCGGCAGACCCTTCGCCGTCATTAATTCCGACGACTACTATGGCCCTGCCGCTTATAAACAGCTTTACGAATTCCTCGCCGGAGACACGCCCTCAGACGAGCAGCTGATGATAGGCTATAAGCTGGAAAATACCCTCACCGAAAACGGCAGCGTAGCCCGTGGCATATGCGAGGTGGACGATGAAGGCTTCCTCACCCACATAGTGGAGCGGCGCAGGATATTCAAGCGGGAGCACGGCGGCGCTTTTACAGAGGACGACGGCAAAACCTTCATCGAGCTTCCGGAGGGCACCCCCGTCTCCATGAACTGCTGGGGCTTCAAGCCGGATATCCTTCCCATGCTGGAGGATGTATTCAAAGCCAATTTCGAAGCGGGCATAAAGGAGAACCCCACCAAATATGAGGATCTGCTGCCCAACGCTGTGCAGACCCTTATGTCTGAGGGCAGGGTGCGGGTAAAGGTCCAGGAAAGTCCCGACCGATGGTTCGGCGTGACATACAAGGAGGATAAGTCCGCGGTTATGGAGAGCATAGAGAAGATCAAGGCTCAGGGCGTATACTCCGAAAAGCTCTGGGACTAATTCATCAAAGGAGAAACATTTTATCAATGTGTGGAATAGTAGGCTATATAGGCCCCAAGCAGGCCGCGCCCCTCATACTGGAGGCCCTCAGGAAGCTTGAATACCGCGGCTATGACTCCTCAGGCATAGCCATTGCAGACGGCAATAAGCTTAGCGTCGTGAAGGCCAAGGGCAGGCTGAGCGTGCTGGAGGAAATGACGGACGGCGGCAGAGCCCTGCCCGGCTGCCTCGGCATAGGCCATACCCGCTGGGCAACCCACGGGGAGCCCAACGACGTAAACGCCCACCCCCATCTCAGCCAGCACGGCGATGTGGCTCTGGTTCATAACGGCATAGTGGAAAACTACATTGAGCTCCGTGATTTTCTTACCGAGCAGGGCTATTCCTTCATGTCCGAAACGGATACCGAAATAGCCGCAAACCTTGTGGAGCACCTTTACAGGAGCAACCGCGAGGACGGCCCCGAGGCCGCCATACGGGAGGCCCTTAGCCTCATCTCCGGCGCGTTCGCCCTGGGCATAATCTTTGCCGATCACCCGGATACCCTTTACGCCGTGCGCAAGGACAGCCCGCTTATAGTCGGCGTGGGCAAAGGCGAAAACTTCATCGCCTCAGACGTGCCTGCAATACTCAAGCACACCCGCCAGGTGATACGCCTTGACGAATATGACATGGCTGTGCTTACTGCCGGCAGCGTCAAGATATACAACCGCTACGGCGAGGAGCTGCACAAAAACATAGAGCATATCCAATGGGACGCTGACGCCGCCGAAAAGGGCGGATATCCCCACTTCATGCTCAAGGAGATAATGGAGCAGCCCGACGTGATACGCAACACCGTCCGCCCCCGTATAAAGGAGGGCGCCATAGACCTCGGCCTTTCCCATATATCGGCGGAGGACATACGGGCCTGCGACAGGATATTCATAGTGGCCTGCGGCTCCGCAAGCTACGTAGGCCAGGTGGCGAAGCACTACATCGAGCGTTACACCCGCATACCCGTCACGGTGGAGCTGGCATCGGAGTTCCGCTATTCCAATCCCATAGTGACTGACAGGACCATAGCCATAGTCATAAGCCAGTCCGGCGAGACCATAGATACCCTCTTTGCCCTGCGCGAGGCGAAAAAGCGCGGCGCCCACGTACTGTCCATAGTAAACGTAGTTGGCAGCACCATCGCCAACGAGAGCGAGGATGTCATATATACCTGGGCCGGCCCCGAGATAGCCGTGGCCACCACCAAGGCTTACAGCGCACAGCTTTCCGTATGCTATCTTCTTGCCCTGTACATGGGACATTGCCGCCATATGGTAAGCGACGGCGAGCTTAAAAGCTGTCTGAACGCCATTGAGGAGCTGCCCGGCCTTATGCGCGGCCTTCTCGAAAAGTCGGACCATATCAAGTATCTTGCGTCGCTCCATTTCAGCTGCCGCAACATATACTTCATAGGCCGCAACATAGACCACGCTCTGGCGCTGGAGGGTTCCCTCAAGCTCAAGGAGATATCCTACATATTCTCCGAGGCGTACCCTGCGGGCGAGCTGAAGCACGGCACTATCTCCCTGATAGAGCCCGGCTCCCTGGTAGTAGCCCTCTGCACCTACAGCCCCCTGACCGAAAAGATGATAAGCAACATGCGCGAGGTAAAGGCCCGGGGCGCAGTAGTGCTGGCGCTTGCCACTGAGGACACTCCCGGCGTAGAGGAAACCGCCGATCAGGTCATGTGGATACCCAAGACCGATCCCTTTGTTCTACCCTCGCTGGCCATACTGCCCCTACAGCTCTTCGCCTATTACGTGGCTCTGCTCAAGGGCTGCGATATCGACAAGCCGAGGAACCTTGCTAAATCGGTAACGGTGGAATAAATACGGATATCAAAAAAAGTGGCTGAACGCCACTTTTTTTATGTCCGTTATCAGAATATCCTCCACGCGCAGATGAAGTTGCGCCTGGACCAGTCGCCCATGCAGCTGCGGTGTATTACCCTGCTGTTGCCGCTGGAGGCGTCTATCATCGTCCCGTCGCCCATGGCTATTCCCACGTGGCCGCGGAATACGATTATGTCGCCCCTTTGCAGGCTGGAAAGTGAGCTGACTTTTGTGTAGCCCGATACGCTGCGCCAGCCGGAGGAGGTGAGGTACTTCTGGTTCACGCCCGCCTGCCTCAGACACCAGTATACAAAGCCCGAGCAGTCGAACTTATCCGGCCCCTTGCCGCCCTTTGAGTACCGGCAGCCTATCTTGCTCTGGGCCGCGGAAATGAACCTGTCAACGCTGCCCATAGTGCCGGTAAGCGCGCCGGTGCCGCCTCCGGACGAGCTGCCTGATGAAGACGAGCCGCCCGACGAGGGCTTATAGTTGCTGGGCGCCTTCTTGGCCTTGCTGGAGAACAGCGCGGCCATGGTGCCCTTGCCCACCTTGCCGTCGGAGCTGAGCTTGTTGCGCTTCTGGAAGGCCGCGACTGCGGATTCCGTAGAGGTGCCGAAGTAGCCCGTGGCGCTGCTCTTGAGGTAACCAAGCTCCTTTAGCCGCTTCTGAATTTTTGTTACGCTGCTGCTGGTCTCGCCTAATGATATCACGCTGGCCTTGGCGTTCCTGCTCATGAGCAGCTCCTTTGTGGAGGGGCCTATGTAGCCGTCCACCGTAAGGCCGTTCTGCCGCTGGAAGCTCTTGACCGCGTTCACCGTATCCCTCCCAAAGGTACCGTCCGGCGTGCTGGAAAGGTATCCCAGCTTGTTGAGCCGCTTCTGATAGCGAAGCACATCGTCGCTCTTTTCGCCGTACTTCAGGCTCTTTGGCACCGCGTCCTCGCTGTAGAGCATTTCGCGGGTCTGGGTCCCCACCTTGCCGTCCACGCTGAGGCGGTTGTTTTTCTGGAACTCTATGACCGCCTTCTCGGTTTCCTCGCCGAAATAGCCCGTGACCTTATCCAAATAATCCAGCTCCCGCAGTCTCGACTGTATATCCTCAACATCGGAGCCGCTTATGCCCAGATCCGCCATGTATGTGAGCGCCTCGTCGGAGAACAGCTTCTCGTAGGTCGCCCTGTCCACCACGCCCGTCACCGTAACGCCGTGCTGGCGCTGGAATATTTCCACCGCCTCCTTCGTGTTGGGGCCGTAGTAGTTGGTAGGCTCGTCGTTGTCCATATAGCCGAGGTCCATAAGCCTCTGCTGTATCTCGGCTATGTTCTCGTCCTCAAAGCCCTGCTGGAAATACAGCGGCTTGGGGGTAGGCCCAGCCGCAAGCTCCTTAGCTTCCCTGTCAGCCTGAACATTCTCATAGTCGCCTGTAAGGTCGACTATGCCGGCGGAGGAGGTTATTACGCCTTGCATACTCTGCTGAGGCCGGTTGGCGGATATTACGGATATGCCCGCTATGAGCAGCACGAGGCAGCCCAAAAATGCGCACAGCGACGTTATGGTGCGCTTGTCGCGACGCTTTACGCCCAGCACCAGCCTTCCTATGGCTCCGCCTATGCCGCCGCGCCTGCCGAAGCGCCGCAGGGAAAGCCCCAGCCGCCTGAATGCGTTTTGCAGTATGGTCTTTATGTTTGATAAGCCTCGGCTTTTTTTCATCTGCCAGCGTCTCCCGGATATCCAAAATATAAAATACTATTTGAAATATTATACCACAAATATTATAACGCAAAATCAAACAAATCGTAAACCCGCAGTGAGGCGTAAGCCGCAGCCAATTCAGGACAATTTTGGATTTTACGTCTATCAAATTATTTTGCTTGGGGTTATAATGATAAAAAAGCATAATTGGGGGAAGAATTCACAGCATGATAATCGTCGGCATATGCGGCGCCAGCGGCAGCGGCAAGAGCACCCTTGCGAAGGAAATAGAGGACTCCCTTACCTGCACCTCGGCAATAATCGGCCTGGACTGCTATTACAGGGATCATTCCGACCTGCCCTTTGAGGAGCGGGTACATATAAACTACGACGAGCCGGATATATTTGACTTTGACCAGCTTTATGCCGACATACAGCGTCTGCAAGGCGGTCTTCCCATAACCAGAAAGGGCTACGACTATGCCAGGCATATGCGGGCGGACAGCGACGAGCTGATACAGCCCATGGACGTGCTGATACTCGAGGGCATACATACATATGTTCCGCGATAAGCGCATAACCGACCTCATGAGCCTGAAGGTCTACATGCACGTGGATATAGACGTCTGCCTGCTCCGCCGCATAAAGCGGGATATACGGGTTCGCGGACGCTCCATAGAAAACATAGCCGAGCAGTACATGGCGACCGTAAAGCCCATGTACGAGGAATACATAAGCAAATACATTCGGGAGGCCGACTTTGCCGTAATGCGGGGCGGCAGGAACCGCATGGCGATAGACGCCATTTCCGCCTACATCTCCGCCAAGCTGCTCGCGGAAAAATTCGACCGCGAGGCGAAGCAGGAGGCTCTCAAAAATTCAGCTTCGGAGGGTTCCATTGAAGGATAAGCAGGATATGGAGGGACTTTGGAAGTCCTCGAGAAGATACATTTTTATAGTGGCCTTCGGCGTCATATTATATGAGATAATCGAAAACCTGACCGCCGTAAAAAGCTCAGTCGGGGGCTTTTTCGACGCCATCAGCCCCATATTCATAGCTATGGCCATAAGCTTCATAGCCAATATGCCCATGTGCTTTCTGGAAAACAGGCTGTTTTCAAAATGGCGCGCCTCAAAGCTCAAGCGGGTAATATGCGTGGTGATGGCGATGCTGTTGGTGCTTTCCATAATCACGGTGCTGATAGTGATAGTAGGTCCCAAGCTGGTCGACAGTATAAAATCCCTGGCGGAAAACTACGATTCCTACTCCAAGAGCCTTATTAAATGGGGCACCGACGTATGGGAAAGGCTGAACCTCAACGATGACATAGCCGTAAAGGTTCGCCAGGTGTCCGAGGACATATTGGACAAGCTGGACGGCTTCATAAGCGGTCTCGCCTCCGGCCTGTTGCGCTTTACCGTAAGCACCGTGGGCGTGGTCGTGGATATGCTCTTTGCGCTGATAATCAGCATATACGCCCTCGCGAACAAGGAAAACCTGCTGTGCCAGTGCCGCAAGTTCATAAAAGCCGTGTTCAACGAGCAGCATGCCGCAAGAATATTGGATGTATGCGCCCGCACCAATAAATCGCTGCACAACTATGTATACGGTATGCTCATAGAGTGCTTCATACTCGGCATGATGTGCTTCATGGGGATGCAGATACTGGGCTTCCCCTTCGCAGTGCTGATAAGCGTTATAGTAGGAGCTTCCCAGATGGTACCCATAGTGGGTCCATGGGTGTCCGGCGCAATAGGCTTCTCCATAATATTCGTGGTAGACCCGCCGCACGCACTGTGGTTCGTGGTGTTCGTGCTGTCGATACAGCAGATAGAGGGCAACCTGATATACCCGAAGGTGGTGGGTAATGCCGTGGGCATATCCGGATTGTGGGTGATGATAGCGGTGCTGTTCGGCGCCCGTCTCTTTGGCCTAATGGGCGCCATACTCTGCGTGCCCATAATGGCGGTGCTGTATACCCTTATTGGGGAATGGGTGAATAATCGGCTGGAGGAAAAGCGCGCCATTGCCCAGCGAGACGAGAAATGACGGAAATAAAAAAGCGGCCCTGTGATATGCACCCCGAAAGTTAGACACTTTCGGAGGTGCATATTTTTAATGAGCAAAAAGGGACAAAAATACAAAAGATACTCGGCAGAATTCAAAACAGCAGTTATACTGGACATGCGAGAACATCAAATGGGCTATAGAGAAACAGCCAGGAAGTACGAGTTGGTCAGGCAGTCAGAAGCATCGGCAGCAGCAATGGTACAGAGGTGGGAACGCATATATCTGGAAGAAGGAGCTGAAGGTCTGATGAAGGAGAGACGCGGCAGAACAAATAATACATCTGATGGCGTAAGGAAAGGTAGGCCACCCAAACCGAAGAAAGGTATAGAGGAAGATCTGATTGCAGAGAACCAAAGACTGCGCATGGAGATAGAATACCTAAAAAAACTAAGTGCCTTAGTTCTTGCGGAAGAGCGAGAGAACGGCAAAAAGCGATAATCGTCTCTGAATTAAGGCAAAAGTATCCGCTGAAAGACCTGCTGCAGCTGTCAGGGCTGGCCCGGAGCACATACTATTACTACCTCAAATACCCAGAAACAGATAGGTATGTAAAAGAGAAAGCGGAAATACAGGAGATATACAACAGCAATAAGGGAAGATACGGATACCGTAGAGTTCTGATGGTTATGAGAAGCAAAGGCTACACCCTTAACCACAAGACAGTGCTAAAACTGATGAGAATTCTTGATTTGAAAGGCAAACAGCGTAAGAATGAAACATACCGTTCATACAAAGGCGAAGTCGGGAAGATCGCAGATAATATTCTGAAAAGGGATTTCCATGCCTCAAAGCCTTTTGAAAAATTGACGACTGATGTAACACAGTTTAAAGTCTGCGATGAGAAAGTGTATTTGTCTCCTGTGATGGATCTGTACAACAGAGAGATAGTTTCCTACTCCATCTCAACAAGTCCAAACCTATGGCAGATTAGAAATATGCTTGATGGCCTTTTCGCTAAGCTCCCGGCTGACGCTTCGCCGGTGTTTCATTCGGACCAGGGTTGGCAATACCAACATGCAGAATACCAGCGTCTCCTTGCCGAGCACAATATTACACAGAGTATGTCCAGAAAAGGAAATTGCATGGATAACGGAGCTATGGAAAACTTCTTTGGCAGACTAAAGGTTGAGATGTTCTACGGAGAAAAGTTTGAAAATGTTAACGTTTTCATTGATGAACTAAAGCGATATATCGATTATTACAATTACGAAAGGATCTCAATGAAACTGAAAGGAATGAGCCCAGTACAATACCGAACTCATTCCGTAACAACTTAATATTCTTTTTTGTCTAATCTTCGGGGTTCACTTCACCTGGAGCCGTTTTTTTATTTATCTATATCACTGAGCTTTCTTAAGCTGCTGAACTTCGGAGTTGAGGTTTTTAACGACTATCTTGAGCAGTTCCACATCGCTTTGCAGCTCGTCTACTTTGCTCTTTGGGGCAAGCGTTTCAGAGAGCATGGCGTGACCCTCGGCTAAAACCTTGAGCTTAGGAATTATCTCGTTTTCGATGCGCAGGTTTGTCTTGATCGCCTCTGTCTTAAGGTTGCTCACATCTGCCTTAAGTTCACCGATGTCGGCCTTCATGCCGTTCATGTCGATCTGCATGCCGTTCATGTCGGCCTTCATGCCGCTCATGTCAGCCTGCATGCCATTTATGTCAGCCTTCATACCGTTCATATCGGCCTTCATGTCATTCATATCGGCCTTCATACCGTTCATGTCAGCCTTCATGTCATTTATGTCAGCCTTCATACCGTTCATGTCAGCCTTCATGCCATTCATGTCAGCCTTCATGCCGTTCACATCAGCCTTCATGTCATTCATATCGGCCTTCATGCCGTTCACATCGGCCTTCATGCCATTCATGTCAGCCTTCATGCCGTTCACATCGGCCTTCATGCCATTCATGTCGGCCTTCATGCCGTTCATGTCGGTCTGTATACTTGCCAGCATTTCAAGTATCTTTTCTTCGTTAGTCATTCGCCTCACCCTCCTTTGCCCTATATTATATCCTACGCCTGTTCCTATAACAAGATATGAAATCTGCTTATATCTCTATGATTTTGGCCTGACGGTCTGTCAATGGCAGCAGGGAAAGGTACACTGCCTAACGTCCAAGGACAGTGCTTCCCTTGCGGTACGGAAATCCGCATAATACCTCGCTGCATGAAAAAGGCGCGAACCCGCGCCTTGTTGTCTGCCTACTTTCAGTCCCTGCACTTATAGCTTCCGCACAGGCTCTCATCTTCGGGGTTGCCGGTATGGCAGCCGCACATAGGCTCAACCTCGATGCGTTCCAGCCCGCAGTCGCATCCGCTCATGTTGTATGCGCAGCTTGTGACCTTGCAGCCGATGGTCTGGCTCTTTGCCTTTGACATTCTTAAGTACCTCCTGTTTCGTAGTCAGCCTTAGTTTGCCGCCTGTATGGAGGCGCTATTCAGGTAGAATGTGACAGGGCGTTTTCAGCTCTTTGCCTCGAACCTGTTGCCGCACTTGGAGCAGGTAACTCTTATCCTGCCCTTGCCCTTGGGTACCCGGAGCTTCTGCATACACTGGGGGCAGGTGAGGTATTTGTATTTTTTCTTTTCCTTCTGTACGTTTACAAAGTTCTGCCGGCGAATGCGCAGCGTCTGCCACCAGTTGCGCACGCTGCGCTCCATGTTCATATACCGGGCCAGCTCCTGCTGCCGGGCGTAAAAGTTTCGGCTAAGCATACGGAAAAGCGCAAAGGCGATAAGCGCCAGCATTATGCCGCGCAGCGCGTAGTACACCCCTGCCGGCGCCCTGCCGAAAAACCAGGATATCACGGATACTATAAGGCTCGCGATTATCAGCGCCCTGCTGAGCTGATCCACGCCGTATCTTCCCTGAAACCACCTGTTGAACATATTATGCCCGCTCCTCTTGTCCTTTTATAAGTATCGCCGCGCCGTATGGGGGCAGCTCCCTTTCTATACGGCCGTTTTCCAGCCCGGCCCTGATATTGCCGCAAAAATCCTTATCCGCAAAGCAGGCCGTTACCGGCTCGCAGCTCCTGTTTACCATGCATATGACCTCCGGCCGATACAGCGCGAATACATCGCCCCGCCCCGCGAAGGCGCAGCCGCCCTTGGCGCGTTTATGCAGCTCTCCCAGCTTTTGGAAATATGCGATGAGCTCCGTATCCTCTTGACCCCATGGGTATGTGCCCCGGTTGAAGGGGTCCGCCATGCCTGTAAGCCCCGCCTCGTCGCCGTAGTAGAGGCAGGGGGCGCCGGGCATCATATACTGTACCGCGGCCGCCGCCATGAAGCGCTTTCTGCCCGCCTTCAGCTGCTCTATAGTGGGGGAATACGCCGCCTGCTGCTCTCTCGTAAGGGAATCCCTGTCAGGCGCCCCCGCAAGCGCGGTTATTGCCCTGACGACATCGTGGCTGCCCATTAGATTGAGAAGGCTTTCGTAAAACTGCGGCGGGTAGTTCTCCATAAGCCGGAGCAGGCCCCTTGCCAGCCCTTCGCCGTCGATCCTTCCGAGGAAGAAATCCATAAGCAGCCTGCGGAATGGGTAATCCATCACGCTGTCCAGCTCATGGCCGTCCACATATTTACGCCGGCCGCCCATACTGTGCTTATTGGTGGCCTCCTCCCACACCTCGCCTAAGAGCACCCCCTCGGGATCTATGCTCTTGAGCCTTTTGCGCAGGAATTCTATAAATCCGTCCGGCAGCTCATCCGCCACGTCCAGCCGCCATGAGGTTATTCCCATTTTGGCATATTTTTCCATTACGCCGCCTATGAATTCCATGTATGAAGGGGTAAGCTCCTTCACCTCGGGCAGCGTCTCAAAGCCCCACCAGCAGCGGTATTTGTCAGGGTACTCGGTAAAATCGTACCAGTCCCGGCAGGGGGAATGGGGATTGCTCTGAGCCTCCCTGAAATAAACGCTTTCGCTGCCGGTATGTGAGAACACGCCGTCCAGCATGAGCCGTATGCCGTATTCCTTAGCGGCCGCCGCAAGCTCGGCTAACGCCCTGTCTCCCCCAAGCATGGGATCCACCGTCATGTAATCCGCCGTGTTGTAGCGGTGGTTGGTGGAGGAAAGGAATATGGGGTTGAGGTATATGCACCCCACGCCCAGTGATTTCAAATAGGGCAGCTTTTCCTTTACGCCGTACAGGTTGCCGCCGAAAAAGTCCTCCGGCACATAGTACCTTTGCCCGTTTAACGGCAGGTAGTCCGGGCTGTCGCTCCAGTTCCCATGGAGCCTCGGCGTCCCAAAGAGCCGCGTATGCTCCTCTATACCGAGTATTTCCCCCGGCCTTCTGAACCTGTCCGGGAATATCTGGTAAACGATAGTATTTTTAAACCAGTCCGGCGTTTCATAGGGGTCGTAGACCGTCAGCTGGTAGGAATCCGGCTGCTGGGCGTATATGCTTCCCTCTCCCTCGAGGCCGCTGTAATACCGCCTGCCTTCCGGGCCGTCAATCAGAAAATAGTACCATACGATACCGCTGTGGGCCGGGGTATAGGTAAAGCTTACGCCGCCCTCTTCCCGGGCGCCTGAAATCAGCTCCTCCCGTCCGTCTACCCAGAGCCTGAGCGTTATTTTGCTGTCGTCCCTGTCGGTTTCCATAAAGAAGCGCACCGGGCGGCCCGTTTCCACCGCGCCAAAGGGGGCTTTGTATTTCTCGTATCGCTGGTCGAATTTCATCATAATTAAAATTTTAGCATAAAATATTTCGTTAGTATCGCACTTCGCAACATTGTCACATTTTTTTGCCCTGCATGCACCATATATGATCCCACGAAATATTTTCTCACAAAAAAGGCCAGTCTGTCGAAAACCCCCGGGGTTGATAAGGGGCCGCAGCCCCTTATGTTTAATCCGGCTCTGACGACATGTGCGTCAGAACGGATGAAAACCCAGAGGTTTTCGTACTTTGCGGATTTTGCCGCCCGGGAGCGAATGCGAGAGGCAAAACCCGTAAAACTCAAAAAAGTGGCGTTCAGCCACTTTTTTGACACTCTGAGGCCCCTTTTAAGGGGCCAGAGTGAGCTGCCTTGAGTCCTGCCGTCCTTCTACCTTTCGCTCAGTCTCTCGTAAAGCTCTATGTACTTGCCTGCGGACTTCTCCCATGTGAAGTGGGCGCTCATGACGTTCTTCATAAGGCCCTTCCATATATCAGGCTGCCGGTAGGCTTCGATTGCCCTGTCCACCGCTCCCAGCATGTCTATGTGGTTATACTGCCGGAAGGTGAATCCCAGCCCCTCCCCCGTGAATTTATTATAGGGGGTTATGCTGTCCTTCAGCCCTCCGGTCTCCCGCACTATCGGCAGCGTGCCGTAGCGAAGGGCTATGAGCTGCGACAGGCCGCAGGGCTCGAATCTCGATGGCATGAGGAACATATCGGAGCCCGCGTATATGCGGTTGGCCAGGGCTGGGTCGTGGCTGTACCTTGCGGCTATCCTGCCGCCGTAGCGCCAGCTCGCCCAGGAGAAGAGATGCTCATAGCGCGCGTCCCCGCTGCCTAAGACGGCAAGCTGCACCCCCTTTTCCATAAGCGCGGATATGGCGTATTCCACCAAGTCGAGGCCCTTCTGATCCGTAAAGCGCGTAACCATGCCGATTATGGGCGAAGCATCCTTATCAAGCCAAAACTCCGTCCGGAGCGATTCCTTGCATTTTGCCTTGCCGCTCATATCCTCAAGGGAATAATTCGCGTATATCGCCTTGTCCGTGGCGGGGTCGAAAAGGGACTCGTCTATGCCGTTCATTATGCCGTATATGTCCCGGCTGCGCCAGCGCAGCACCCCGTCCAGAGTCTCGCCGTATTCCGGGGACTGTATCTCGCCGGCATAGGTAGGGCTGACGGTGGTTATGGCGTCGGAATACACCAGCGCCCCTTTTGTGAAGTTTATATCGCCGTAGTATTCAAGGCTCTCGCCCGTAAAGTGCTCCGCTCCTATGGATAGCAGCTCATCCATGAAGGGCCAGCTGAACACCCCCTGATACTTCAGGTTGTGTATGGTGTACACCGTGCGCACACGGCGGTAATCCGGGCTTTTGCCGTACTGCATACGCAACAGGGCTATGCTCATGGCCGCCTGCCAGTCGTGGGCGTGGAGCACGTCGGGGAAGAAGCCTATACGGGGCATGGCCTCCAGCGCGGCCTTGGAGAAGAAGGCGAAGCGCTCCCCCTCGTCGCTGTTGCTCTGGCCGTATATGTAGCCCCGGCCAAAGTAGTACTCGTTATCTATGAAGTATACCGGCACTCCCTGATACTCCATGGTGAGTATGCCGCAATACTGGCTGCGCCAGCCGAGCTGTACATAAAACTCGCATATGCGCGTCATCTGTTCCCGATACTTTGGGCCTATGGCGGAATACAGGGGGATCATCACCCTCACGTCCACGCCCTGCCTTTTGAGCTCCTTTGGCAGCGCGCCTATAACGTCCGCCAACCCGCCGGTCTTTACGAATGGCACGCACTCCGAGGCCAGGAACAGCACCTTATATGGCGGCTGCTTTGGGGTCTCCTTTATTTCTTCCGTTATCCTTTCCTCGGCCTTGGCCTTGGTTTTCTTTTTCTCTGGCATTTAAACCGTACTGCCCTTTCTGATTATTATGGGGAAGCTGTCGTAGCCCGCAAGGCGGCGTCCCTGGCGGACGGTGCAGCCCTTATCCAGTATTACATACGATAGCTCGCAGTCTTCCTGTATGTCGCAGGCCTGCAGCACTACGCAGTTGCTTATCTTTGTTCCCTTGCCTATATGCACGCCGCGGAACAGCACGCAGTTTTCCACCTCTCCCTCTATCACGCAGCCGTCCGCAACCAGACAGTTGCGGGCCTTTGAGTCCCCCTTATATCGGGCGGGCACCTCGTCCTTTACCTTGGTGTATATGGGGTGCTCGGGATTGAACAGATCGCGTCTTACCTCGCTTTTGAGCACGTTGATGTTGTGGTTGAAGTAGCCGGGCAGCGAGCTTATGCAGCCCACATAGCCGTCGTACCTCCAGCCGTACATTTTAAGCTCTCCTACCTTGCGAAGGAGCACATCCCTGAGAAAGTCGGTATCCCCCCTGCTGTATGCGTCCTCGATTAGGTATTCAAACGTCGTCTTTTCCATCATGACCACATCGCAGGAGGAATGGGGGGTCGCGGGCTGGTTTGGGTTGAGCTGTATGCCGGTCACCCTGCCGTCCTCCGCCAGATTGAAGCGCAGCTCGTTGAACTGGTCGTCCGGGTGATGTATGCCGACTTCATTGTACATGAAGGTTATGTCGGCCCCGGTGCGTATGTGCTGGGCTATCATGTCGTCGAAGGTGGTATTGAATACGGTGTGGCTGCCGGAGATTATTATGTACTTCTGGGAGCTGCGCCGTATGTAGCCCATCACGGAATGGTATGCGTCTATGGTACCCCGGTATATGCCGGTATTGTCTCTGGTCACGAAGGGAGGCAGTATGAACAGGCCGTCCCGCTTCCTGTGCAGCTCCCATTCCTTGCCGGAGCCCAGATGATCCATCAGCGAGTGGTAGTTCTTCTGGGCAATTATGCCAACGTTGGAAATGCCCGTGTTCACAAGGTTGCTCATTATAAAGTCTATGCAGCGGTATCTGCCCGCAAAGGGCACCGCGGCAACCGACCTTGAGTAGGTCAGATCGCGGAGCTGCATGCTGGATTCACCGGTATAGATAAGGCCGAATACGTCGTTTCCCATGAGATCAGGCCTCCTTCCTTGTGGCGTTAACTATCATGCCCACGGGAACTCTCCTGCCCGCCTCTATCTCTGTATCGCTGGCTATGAGGGTTATATCGTCTGTAAGAGAAGTATTGTATTCCCCATCCTCAGGCCTTCTCTCGGCGCCCACGAAGGAACCTTCTCCGACTATGGAGTTCTCGCCTATTATGGCCCGGTGTACCTTTGCGCCGCTTCTTATGACGGCGCCCGGCATCACCACGGAATCCACCACCTCTGCGCCCTCCTCGATGTCCACGCCTGCGAATATTACGCTGTGCATCACGGTGCCGTATATATTGCAGCCCTCTGTTATGCTGGAGCGCTTTATTGTGGCGTTGCCGCCTACGCAGTGGGGGGGCATGCAGGGGGATTTGCTGTATATCCTCCAATCAGGGTCGTTGAGTTCTATTGGCGGGTCATCGGAGATAAGGTCCATGTTGGCCTCCCAGAGGCTCTGCACCGTGCCCACGTCCTTCCAGTAGGCATCGAAGCTGTAGGCAAAGGCCCTGAGGCCGGCATTCAATATGGAAGGTATTACATTCTTGCCGAAGTCGTTTTCCGAGTCCTTGTTCTGCTCGTCAAGTATGAGGTACTTTTTCAGTACCGGCCATGAGAATATGTATATGCCCATGGACGCCTTGTTGCCCTTTGGGTGCTTTGGCTTTTCCTCGAACTCCACTATGCGGCCCTCGCCGTCCGTGTTCATTATGCCGAAGCGGTGGGCCTCCTCCATGGGCACGGTTCGTACGGCCACGGTAAGGTCGGCTTTTTTGCTTATATGGTAATCCAGCATCAGGGCATAGTCCATCTTATATATATGGTCGCCTGAAAGTATGAGCACATACTCGGGGTCATATCTGTCTATGAAGGCCATGTTCTGGAATATGGCGTTGGCGGTGCCTGAATACCACCTCCCGCTGTTGCTGGACTGGTAGGGGGGCAGCACGAATACGCCGCCGGAGTTGCGGTCAAGATCCCAGGCCTGGCCTGTCCCTATGTAGGCGTTGAGCTCCAGAGGCTCATACTGGGTCAGCACACCCACCGTATCTATGTTGGAATTCACGCAGTTGGAGAGAGGAAAGTCTATTATCCTGTACTTTCCTCCGAATGGCACGGCGGGCTTGGCCATGCGGTTAGTCAGCACGCTCAGCCTGCTTCCCTGCCCGCCTGCCAGAAGCATGGCAACGACCTTTTTTCTTACCATATAAAACCTCCTCGTACATCCATGGGAAATTGTGTTCAGTAAATGAAAAGGCTTGTTTTTAATATGATCTATGATAGCGTCCCGCCCCGGCGAAAAGGGGCGGAAAAATGTTTTGCATCGGGTAAGGATTATTGCAGCTGCTGGCCGGACTCCGTCTCGTTCACGTAGTAATACACCGCCTCGTATGGCGAAAGCATTATGTCCGCATAATAACCGTCCTCCAGCTGCACCGTCTCTACGCCCTTTATCTCGCGCAGGTCCACATTTGATATGGCCTGATCCAGCGTGGCCATGAAGGGCAGCCGCACCCGGTAGGGATAATGCTCCACAGGGGTGAAGTTAAACAGGCAGAGTATCTTGTTGCCCTCGGCGTCCTTTCTGAGGAAGGCCAGTACGCTGTGGGCCCGATCGTCCACGGAGATCCATTCGAAGCCGTCCCAGCTGTCGTCCAGCTGATACAGCGCCGGGGTACGGGTATAGAAGTGGTTAAGCTCCCTCACGAACTGCTGCATGGCCTCGTGGGTGGGGTAATCCAGCAGCAGCCAGTCCAGCGACTGGCGGAAGTTCCACTCTATGAACTGGGCAAGCTCTGTGCCCATAAAGGTCAGCTTCTTTCCGGGATGGGCCATCTGATACATGAGAAGCAGCCTCGTCTGGCTGAACTTATCCGCATATTCCCCCGGCATGCGTCCTATGAGGGACTTTTTGCCGTGTACCACCTCGTCATGGGACAGGGGCAGTATATAGTGCTCGGAAAAGGCATAGCACATGGAAAAGGTCACTTCGTCGTGGTGGTAGCTCCGAAAGTAGCTGTCCATGGACATATAGTCCAGCACGTCGTTCATCCAGCCCATGTTCCATTTATAGTCGAAGCCCAGCCCTCCCTTTGAGGTAGGCGCGGTCATTCCCGGGAAGGCGGTGCTCTCCTCCGCTATCAGCAGCGCCCCTGGGCATTCCCTGCGCACGGTATCCGAAAGCTGGCGGAGGAAGTCTATGGCCGCTATGTTCTCCCTGCCGCCGTAGCGGTTAGGCAGCCACTCCCCGCCCCGCTTGCCATAGTCCAGGTAAAGCATGCAGCTCACGGCGTCCGCCCTGAGCCCGTCTATATGGTATTCCTTCATGAGGAACACGGCGTTGGATATGAGGAAGCTCCTCACCTCGTTCTTTTCAAAGTTAAAGAGGGTGGTACCCCACTGGGGCTGCTCGCTCCTGCGCGGATCCGGGTGCTCATAAAGGGGAGTGCCGTCGAAAAGCCTCAGGCCCTGCTCATCCCTGCAGAAGTGAGTGGGCACCCAGTCCACTATCACGCCCAGCCCCGCCTGATGGCATTGGTCTATGAATTCCTTGAACTGCGACGGGTTGCCGTAGCGTGAGGTGATGGAATAATATCCGGTAACCTGATAGCCCCAGCTGTCGTCCAGCGGGTACTCGGATACCGGCAGCAGCTCTATATGGGTATAGCCCATCTCCTTTACATAGCCTACCAGCCGCCGGGACAGCGCCGGAAAGTCCAGCCCCTCTACCCATGAGCCCAGATGCGCCTCATATATGTTCATGGGGAGCATGTGGCTGTCCTCATTGCGGCAGGCGGCCATATAGTCCCCATCGCCCCAGAGGTAGCCGTCCTCAAGATCCCATATGACGGAGGCCGTATTGGGCCGCTTCTGGCTATAAAAGGCAAACGGATCCGCCTTGTATATTATTTCACCCATGCGGGTCTCAATTGCGTATTTGTATGTATCACCCGCGTGGGCTATGCCTATGAAAGCCTCCCATACTCCGGTTTCACCTATGGGGTGCATGGGATCTGCGTCTTTATTCCAGCCGTTAAAGCTGCCTACTACCCTTACGGACACCGCGTTTGGCGCCCATACCGCAAAACGGTATACTTCATAGCCCCTGTGCTCGGCCTTATGGCAGCCCAGAGTGAGGTATGCATATGAATTTGTACCTTCGCCCCAGAGGTAAAGGTCCGCGTCGCTTATCTTATCCCGCATATTCTCCCTAAGCCTCTTGCATAGTATTATGTATATTCTACACCAAAACCTCCCCGGCTGTATATAAAAAAATGTGATAGGGCTCCCTGCCTGTTTTTTATCGTTCATCACAAAAAGCATATTTTGTTCTTCCTCTGCCCATGATATAATATAGGAAATTGCCGTACAAAGGAGAAGCGAATATGTCTATAAACAAGGATATGACCATCGAAGAGATACTGCACGTTGACGTCGCCATAGCCGACCTGCTCATGGAAGCCGGTATGCACTGTCTGGGCTGTATAATGGCTCACGGCGAAACTCTTGAGCAGGCCTGCGCCGTACACGGCATAGACTGCGACGCGCTGGTAGATACTATAAACCAGTTTCTTGAGAACAAATAAGAGGGAACAGCGTTCCTCCGGCCCAGTGAGCTGAATTTCAAAAACGGCCGGAGGTATAGAGCTCTACGTCGTGGCGGGGCAGCGGCAGGATGACGCTCCCCGCCTGGAGCCGGCGGCTCTGTTTTTTTGCAAAAAAATGCCCATCCGCCCCACCGGCAGATAGGCCGCGGACGGTTATCCGTCCCTTTTCATTATTCGTTTTATCAGTGATGTCCCAGAAGGTAACTGAACCCCAGCAGCACATACAGCACCCCGAACATGTATGGCATAAGCATCTCCTTTAAGCTGGGGGTTTTGCGCCAGCCGTCCGTCAGCACTATGACCTCCGCGCCGTATGCCCCTGCGCCCAGTATATACGCCACAAACTTCAATATGTTCCAGTAATGATATATGGGCTCTATATGCAGCATGGACAATATGAACAGCCCGCCCGCTATTACCACGAATATGTTGCGCACCGTCAGAAACGTATGCTGCGTCTTGCTCAGCCTGTGGCTTTCCGGCGGATCGTGAATTATAGCCTCGTCGCCCTCCATTATATGGATGGCCTCTTCGGCTATTGCTTCAGTTATACCTGTTCGGTGATGTTCCTTGTTTTCCTGCATCTGTCCTCCGAAAAATATGAAAATCGATCAGGCCGAGCGTTCTTATTTATTGAGGTTTTTTATATGTTTTATTATAAAATATGAGTCGCCGCTTGCCAACCCCGGTTTTTATATTTTTTTAACGGAAATGGGCATTTTATTAACCTTACCAGGCGCGCAGGCTTTTCCATTTATCCTGTGGCAAAGAAAGTTTATTTTTCAAGCTCACTCCTTATGTACCGCATTATGGCCCCGGAAATATCCGCTCCGGTGCTCTTTTCCATGCCCGCAAAGTGCGCGTTGGAGTTTACCTCGCAAAGCAGCGGGCCCTCTTGTGAATGCAATATGTCCACACCGCCGAAGTCCAGCCCCAGCAGTCTTACCGCCTCCAGCGCAAGGTGTTTTTCCTCGTCGCCGGGCACATACGCCTCCGCACTGCCGCCATTGGCTATGTTGGCCCTGAAATCGCGGTCGTTGCTGCGCCGCATGGCGCCCATCACCTCTCCGCCCACTACGTATATGCGCACATCCCGCCCGAAGCTTTCCCTGACCGCCTGCTGCATTATCATGGGCGTGGCCTCGTGGGAGCGTATTATTTCCGCCGCCTGTTCCTCCGTATCCGCAAGATATACCTGCTTGCCGAAGGAGCCGCGGCATTCCTTGATTATCAGCGGCAGGCCGAGATATTCCGCCGCCCTTTTCAAAAAGGCCATCTCTCCGTAGCCTACGTATTTGTACGTCTGGGGCACCGGCACCGTCTTGGGCATCGGCAGCCTGCCTGAGAGCGCCGCATGGGTCAGCGCCTTATCGTCGCAGAGGGCAACAGCCCTGGCGCTGTTGAAAAGACGCAGGCCGCATTTTTCCAGCATCTGTCCCAGCATTATATCCTTATCCCAGAATATGCCGAAGGAGTATCGGTCTATATCGAAAAGCGGCTCTCCAGACGCTATATCGAAAAGCAGACTGTCGTTGCTTTGCTGCTCTATGGCTATGTTTTCCTTTTCAGCCGCTTCCATAAGGGCCCTGAAAAGGCTTTTGAAGCTTTCCTCGCCTACAAAGCCGTTAGTTATAAGCATTCCTTTTTTCATGAGTTTGCCCCCTCTGTGTGCATGAAAAAAGGATACCACAGCCCAGTGTCTATTACAAGGCGGCTCAAGCCCTAAAAAACAGCTCAGCTTCAGATTGCAAACGCAGTTGCTCTGTGGTAAAATAGTCAAAGTTGATATTCGTTTTGACTATAATAAGCTTTTTTATGAGAAAGGAGCTATTGAACTATGAGAGAAGCCGCAAAACCCGCCCTTGAGAAGCTTGATGAGCTTGGCATTAAATACTACTACTATGAGCACCCATTGGCCAAGACCATGGAGGACTGCGAAGGCATAGGCGCCGATGTTGGAGCAAAGCACTTTAAAAACATCTACGCCTGCGACCATACCGAGACCAACTTCTTTATCATAATCATCCGCGCCGATAAGAAGTTCAGGACCTCCGAGGTGAGCCGCAAGCTGGGCGTATCCCGCCTGAGCTTCTGCACCGACGAAATGCTGCAGGAAAACCTCGGCGTAGTTTCCGGCGCCGTCACCCCTCTTGCCCTGATGAACGACAAGGAGCACAAGACCCTTCTGGTAGTGGACAAGGATATCCTCCGGGACGAGATGGTATGCTGCCACCCCCTGACCAGCGACGCTACCGTGGCCATGCACCGCTACGACCTGATCAAGTTCGTCCGGGCCTGCGGCAACGAGATAAAGTTCCTCGACATAGGCGACGGCGAGCACACTGAGGAATAAAAATCAACGCATATTATAAAGACGAATAATTAAAAAGTGGCTTTTAAGCCACTTTTTTCTTTCCTCTGCCTCCCATCTACATACTCTCCCCCTTGGCGGGGCCGGGGTTTTATCGCTTTGCCACATAAATGACATATTGACGAGCAACGCCGTCAATATTATAATAAATAAATACACAGTCGGTAAAAAATAATAACTCAGAAAGGAGGGAAGAATGTGACAAAATACATCATCAAGCGCCTCCTGCTTGCAATTCTCACCGTATTCATAATATGCGCAATCACATTTTTCCTTATGCACGCCATCCCGGGCGGCCCGTTCAACCGTGAAAAGGCTCTCGACCCGGCCACCATCGCCGCGCTAAACGCCAGATATAACCTGGATAAACCCCTCGTGGTGCAGTTCGGCATCTATATCAAGGAACTTTTCAAGGGCGACTTCGGCGTATCCCTCAAGAACGGCCGCGAGATAAGCAGCATCATATCCGAATCCTTCCCCATATCCTGCAAGGTCGGCCTTCGCGCCATATCCATCGCTCTGATATGCGGAACGGTATTCGGCAGCATTGCCGCGCTCATGCGCAACAAATGGCCGGATCGCGTCATAGTATTCCTTTCTACTCTGTTTACGGCAGTACCGAGCTTTGTATTGGCAACCCTGTTGTTGCTTGTATTTTGTATAAAGCTGGGCTGGGTGCCCGTCTGGAGCCCTAACAACCCCAGCTATGTGCTCCCGGTAATAGCGCTTTCAGCGTACCCCATGGCTTACATCACCCGTCTTTCCAAGACCAGCATGCTGGACGCGCTGAGTCAGGACTATATCCGCACCGCAAAGGCAAAGGGCGTACACAAGTGGACCGTTATATTCAAGCACGCCCTGCGGAACTCCCTCATTCCCGTGATAACCTATGCGGGCCCGCAGATCGCCTACATAATCACCGGCTCCATGATAGTCGAGACCATATTCACCATAGGCGGCATAGGCAGCAAGTTCGTAAGCGCCATAACCAACCGGGATTACACCATGATAATGGCGACCACGATCTTCCTTGCAACGCTCATGGTAGCGGCGACGCTCATATGCGACCTGCTGTATAAGCTGGTGGATCCCCGCATCAATTACGACTAAAGAAAGGAGGCAGATACTCTTGGAACAGAACAACAGCTCACTTCCCAAAAAGAACCCGCTGAGCATGCAGATAGACCTTGATAAGTTTGCTCCCGCCACCGAAGAGGAAAAGCGGCAGCAGGACGTTATGAGCAAGAGCACTACCTTCTTCCGGGACGGTATGCGCAAACTCTTCAAGAACCCGTTGGCCGTGGGCAGCCTTATAGTACTTTCTCTCATCATAATCACCATAATAGTTGCGCCCATGATCGTACCCTACAAGTATTCCGAGATACTTTCCGTAAACGGCCGGCGCGATAAGGGCGCAAAAAACATGGCTCCCTTCACCTACAGCGAGATGGAGCAGGAGTACATAGCCCAGGGCGGCCAGCGCTTCCCCCATATTTTCGGCACAGACGAGCAGTGCCGCGACTATTTCGTCCGCGTAATATACGGCACCCGCGTATCCCTCTGCGTAGGCCTCTTCGCCAGCATCATAGTCATGATAATCGGCGTCATATACGGCAGTATATCCGGCTATTTAGGCGGTAAAGTGGACTTGATAATGATGCGCATAGTGGATATTATCTACTCCTTGCCCGATATGCTAATGGTAATATTGCTGGCGGTGGTATTCGACGAGTTGATACACTTCCCGAACGGTTCCCTTCTCAACAAGCTGGGAGCCAACATGATATCGCTGTTCCTGGTATTCGGCCTTCTGTATTGGGTAGGTATGGCCCGCCTTATCCGGGGCCAGATACTTTCCATAAAGGAGAACGACTACATACTGGCCGCGGAGTCCATAGGCGCAGGCTCCGGGCGCATAATACGAAAGCACATTCTGCCCAACTGCATATCGGTCATAATCATAACCACCGCCCTGCAGATACCCTCGGCCATATTTACCGAGAGCTACCTCTCCTTTATAGGTATGGGCGTCCGTGCGCCTATGCCCTCGCTGGGCTCCCTCGCAAACTACGCCCGCGACGGACTGCAGTCCTACCCCTATAAGCTGGTATTCCCCGCGCTTACCATCTGCCTTATAGTTCTCTCCATGAACCTTCTGGGCGACGGCCTGAGGGACGCCTTCGATCCTAAGCTGAAGAGGTGATAAACATGAGCGAAAATACTACACATCTTCTTAGCGTAAAAGACCTGCACACCTCCTTTACCACCGACCACGGCGAGGTGCAGGCGGTAAACGGCGTATCCTTCAACCTGGACGCCGGAAAGGTGCTGGGCATAGTGGGCGAATCCGGCTCCGGCAAGAGCGTCACCGCCTACTCCATCATGCAGATACTGGCCGACAACGGCCGTATAACCAGCGGCGAGATACTCTATAAAGGCGAGGATATATCCCGCTGGGGCGAATCCAAGATGCAGGATTTCCGGGGCAAGTGCTGCTCCATAATCTTCCAGGATCCCATGACCAGCCTCAACCCGGTATTCACCATAGGCAGCCAGATAGCCGAGGCGGTACTGCTGCACACAAAGAGCAGCAAGCACGAGGCCATGGAAAAGGCCCTTGAGATGCTGAAGCTGGTCGGCATAAACGAACCCGAAAAGCGCCTCAAGCAGTACCCCTACGAGCTGTCCGGCGGTATGCGCCAGCGTGTCATGATAGCCATGGCGCTGGCCTGCGAACCGGATATACTTATAGCGGACGAACCCACCACCGCTCTGGACGTTACCATACAGGCACAGATACTGGAGCTGATGCAGAGCCTCCAGAAGAAGCTGGGCATGGCCATAATAATGGTCACTCACGACCTGGGCGTAATAGCGGAAATGTGCGACGAGATAGTGGTCATGTATGGCGGCCGCTTCTGCGAGCGGGGTACTGCCGACGAGATATTCTACAACCCCCGCCACGAGTACACCAGGGGTCTGCTTCGCAGCATACCCAACATCACCAACATGAAGGAGCGCCTGGTGCCCATATCCGGCACCCCCATAAACATGCTGAACATGCCCAAGGGCTGCGCCTTCTGCGCCCGCTGTGACAAGGCCATGAAGATATGCCTTGAACAGGTGCCCGAGGAACGCATAATCAACGAGTCCCACAGGGCGTCCTGCTGGATAAACACCCGCGATAATATCGGAACTGTTGAGGAGGCTGAATAATATGAGCGAATATCTCGTAGAAGTTGAACATCTGAAACAGTATTTCCAAGTGCGCTCCGGCTTCAAGAACATGACGCTCAAGGCCGTTGACGACGTATCCTTCTGCATAAAGCCCGGCGAGACACTGGGTCTTGTAGGCGAGTCCGGCTGCGGCAAGACCACCGTAGGCCGCTCCCTGCTTCACCTGTACGACCCCACCGGCGGCACAGTGCGCTTTGAAGGCGAGGAAGTCACAAAAAAGAACATTCAACGAATGCGCGCCAAGATGCAGATGGTGTTCCAGGACCCCTATTCCTCTCTGGATCCCCGCATGACTGCCGAGGATATAATCGGCGAACCTATCGACGTACACCACCTCTGCGCCAACCGCAAGGAACGCAGGGAGAAGGTAATAAGCCTTATGGAGCTGGTAGGCCTTAACTCCGAGCATGCCACCCGCTACGCCCACGAATTTTCAGGCGGCCAGCGCCAACGTATAGGCATAGCCCGGGCCCTCGCCGTAGACCCCAAGTTCATAGTCTGCGACGAGCCGGTCTCCGCGCTGGACGTATCCATTCAGGCGCAGGTCATCAACATGTTTGAGGATCTTCAGAACCAGCTGGGCGTTGCATACCTCTTCATCGCACATGATCTGCTGGTCGTACAGCATATTTCCAACCGCATAGCGGTAATGTATCTGGGCCACGTAGTGGAGCTTGCGGATGCCAACGAGCTTATGTCCGATCCAAAGCACCCCTACACCCAGTCCCTGCTTTCCGCAGTGCCTATACCCGACCCCAAGACCGCCCGCAAAAAGAACCGCATAGTTCTCGAGGGCGACGTTCCCAGCCCCCTCAATATGCCCTCCGGCTGCCCCTTCCGCACCCGCTGCCGCTACGCTACGGAGCAGTGCGCCATGGAGCGTCCCGAGCTGACCGACCGGGGCGGCGGCCACATGGTAGCCTGCTGGAACAAATAACTTCAAAAGTATTTTACCCTTCCGGGTATTTACTAAATAAAAAAAATGGAGGAATAACCATGAAAAAAGTACTCGCACTGCTTCTCATCGCTGTGATGTGCTGCGGCGTATTTGCTGCCTGCTCCAGCCCTGCTGCTGAAACTCCCAGCGAGCCCACCACTACCGAGGAGACTCCCGCCACCACAGAAGATGCGGACGCTGCTTCTCTGGTAAGCGACGCCTTCATCAACCCCACTGCCGACTGGACCCAGTACAACGACCTGATCACCCAGATCAAGACCGAGACCGACTACGCAAAGCGTACCGAGCTCATGCATCAGGCTGAGGACATCCTCATGTCCAACTACTGCATACTGCCCTTCTACTATTACAACGATCTGTATATGCAGAAGGACTATGTGGACGGCATCTACGCCAACCTCTTCCAGACCAAGTTCTTCATGTACGCTACCATGAGCAACGGCTCCGACACCCTGCGTCTGAACCTGGCCTCCGAGCCTGACTTCCTGGATCCCGCCCTCAACAGCACCGTTGACGGCGCCTGCCTGGCAGCCAACTCCTTCTCCGGCCTTTACACCTACAACGCAGAGGGCCACACCGTTCCCGCCTGCGCCACCGGCTACACCGTATCCGACGACGGCCTGACCTACACCGTTACCCTGCGCGAGGGCCTGAAGTGGTCCGACGGCTCCGACCTGACCGCCGCCGACTTTGAGTATGCGTGGAAGCGCGCCGCCGCCACCGCCACCGCAGCTGACTATGGCTATATGTTCGCCGGCTTCGCGGGCTATCCCGATGAGCTGAACGTGACCGCCAAGGATGCCACCACCTTCGAGTTCGTCCTCACCGCGCCCTGCGCCTACATCGAGGACCTTATGGCGTTCCCCACCTTCTATCCCGTGAAGCAGGCTGCCGTTGAGGCCTATAAGGATTGGCAGACCTCCCCCGGCGGCTGGTGCCAGGATGCCGGCTTCGTTTCCAACGGCGCTTATGTCTGCACCGAGTGGAACCACGACACCTCCATGACCTATGAGAAGAACCCCTACTGGTACGATGCCGACAAGGTGACCGTCAACAAGCTCCAGTTCATGCTTTCCGCTGATGACACCGCCATCTACTCCGCCTACAACGCCGGCGACGTAGACTTCATCGACACCGTTCCCACCAACGAAATCGCCTCCCTGAAGGACGTCAACCCCGAGTTCCACATCATCGACGCTCTGGGCACCTACTATGCGGCTTTCAACTGCAAGAGCGCCCTCTTTGCCGATAAGACCCCCGAGCAGGCCGCCTGCATGCGCGAGGCCTTCTCCATCCTCATCGACCGCGACTACATCATCGAGAACGTAGCTCAGTGCGGCCAGAAGCCCGCTAACTCCTTCATCCCCTACGGCATGGCGGACGGCAACGGCGGCATCTTCAAGACCGACCTGGTAGAGCAGGGTTACTTTGATCCCTTCGCCATCAACAACGACTATGAGGGCACCGTTGAGAAGGCCCGCACCCTGCTGAAGGCTGCCGGCTACAAGTTCGGCGACGACGGCATGCTCTCCGCCGAGACCCCCATCTCCCTCGAGTATCTGACCAACGAAGCCACCAGCCATGTAAAGATCGGCGAGGCTATGCAGCAGGATCTGGCCGCCATCGGCATCGACATGACCATCAAGCAGTGCGACTGGAACGTATTCCTCCAGGAGCGCAAGAACGGCAACTTCGACTTCGCCCGCGAAGGCTGGATCGCCGACTTCAACGACCCCATCAACATGCTTGAGATGTGGATCACCGGTTCCGGCAACAACGACTGCCAGTACGGCCGTTAATCCGCGTCAACTATTCAACCATTCAACTGTTCAAGGCCGGGGCTATGCTCCGGCCTTCTCTATCGAAAAACCCCGGAAATTTTCTCTTGACAAGTAACCATCAGTTGACAAGAGCACACAAGCCCTAAAGGCTTGTTTTGGGACGCTCCTGCGTTCTCGTCGCTTGTATTACATCCAGTAGTACTGCGCTCCTCGGCCTTGGATCGCCCTCAAAACAAGCTCTTTAGGGTCTTCGAGTTTTAGAAGCCAAAGAGTATGGCAGAACAAGGAGGACGAGTGCAGAAATACTGGTTGTATTTCAAATGAGGACGACACAGTTATGCCGTGCTGTTTGGCTTCTAAAACCTTGTGTGTCCTTGTCAACTGATGGTATAACTGAATTATACTACCGACATGCAGGTTGGGCAATGGCTTTGTGGCACTCGTGCAAAGCCGCGTTTTCATTGGGACGGTTATGTGGTAAAATATTTTTATCTTTCAGGGAGGATTGAGATATGGGAAATGATCTCCACAGGAAGCTTAAAAATATGAAAATGGGCAGCGCTGTATGACGGCGGGAAAATGCGGCATAATATCCGGCGGAGAGCGGGATAACCTAAGCGGCATAGAGGACTGCGGGCTCATCATCGCCTGCGATAAGGGATACGAATACGCAAGGGCCGCAGGCGTGCGCCCCGGGCTGCTGGTAGGCGATTTCGACTCATATACCGGCCCATTGCCTGAGGACATCCCCCGGCTGGACCTGCCCGCAGAAAAAGACGATACGGACACCATGGCGGCGGTGCGGTACGCCATAGCTCAGGGCTATGGCGAGATAAGGATATACTGCGCCCTGGGCGGCAGGGCGGATCACCTGTTGGGCAACATACAGGCCCTTTCCTTCTGCGCGGAGCGGGGCGTAAGGGCCTCCATAGTGGGAGGCTGCTGCCGCATAGACGTGATAAAAAATTCTGTTATTTCCCTTGAAGAACAAAATGGTTATTTTTCCGTAATATCCCTGAGCGACGTCAGCACCGTCACCATAGAGAACGCCAAATATGAGCTCTCTGACGCCCGCCTGACCAACTCCTTCCCCATAGGCGTGAGCAACCGGTGGAAGATTGGCGAAGCACGGGTGAAGGTTAAGGACGGGACTGCGGCGGTGATCAGGGTAAAAGAATAGATGCCGTATATTTTTCCTATCTTTCGTCCATACTATCCTCCGAGCCCCCTATGAGGGCAAACAAATACGGAAAATATCAAGGAGGAAACTCAGTATGATGAAGAAGACAGCGGCGATGATGCTGGCAATGGCGTTAATAGCGGCATTTGCGGGCTGCGCGCCCCAGAACACACCTGCCCCCAGCCCCAGCCCGGCGGCGGTAGCTACCCCTGCGGCCTCCCCCGTGGTTTCGCCTGAGGTCACCAATAACGCCGAAGTAGGCCCTAACACTCAGGGCAATACCGATGGCGTTATAGAGGGCTTCAAGGAGGGCGAGGTAGTGGATGCGGACAAGCTGCCCGACAAGGTGAAGACCGCCATAAAGGAAAAATACCCTGAGGCGACCATAAAGACCGTCACCTTCGCCACCTATGAGAATCAGCAGCTCTATAAGATATTGCTGCAAAAGACTGAAAACGACACTACCGAAGAGGTGTACGTCACCGCCAACGGCGCCATAATACCCGCGAAGGCTACCGCCGCAGCAACTCCCGGCGTCTCTCCCGCAGGCACAGCGGCTCCCGCAAAGAAAAAGTAACGCGATTAAAAAGCGGCCTCGCGCCGCTTATTTTTTTGCCAATTTAGGCCGAATTGCAAAAACGCAGCAAAAAAACACAGCAGACGGGAAATTTCCCACAAACTCTGGTATAATAAACAAAAACGCACCGGGAGGTCTGTAATATGTACGGATATTACGGCTACGACACGCTGTTCCTTGCGGTAATAGTTGTGTTCATACTGGGCATATGGGCTCAGATAATGGTAAAAAACACATATAAGAAGTATTCGCAGGAGTACGCCTCCTCAGGCGTTACCGCAGCCAACATGGCGGAACGCATGCTGCGGGAGCACGGAAGCTCCGTTCAGGTAACTATGATACCCGGCAGCCTTACGGACAACTACAACCCCCGGACGGGGCTGGTCAGCCTGTCCCAGGGCACCTACGGCAGCACAAGCGTAGCGGCCCTCGCCGTAGCGGCCCATGAGATAGGTCATGTCATGCAGCATCAGGAGGGGTATATCCCCATAAAGATACGCAACGCCATACTGCCCGCCGCCTCCATAGGCTCCACCGCAGCCCCCTATATAGTCATACTGGGCGCGATAATGGGCTCCTATAACCTTGCCATGATAGGCGTGTATCTCTTCCTCGCCATGCTGATATTCCAGATAGTGACGCTTCCGGTGGAGCTCAACGCCTCGGGCCGGGGCCTTGAGATGCTGGAGTCCGGCGGCTATATCTCCTACGATCAGCGGGGCGATGCTAAGGCGGTGCTGAAGGCTGCCGCCATGACGTACGTTGTGGCCGCCATATCCACCCTCGTATCCTTCCTCAGGCTGCTCATGATAGCCAACAACAGCAGGCGAAGGAATTAACAGCATAAATGCAAGGCGCGGAGAACCGCGCCTTCAGAGTGTCAAAAAAGTGGCTGAATGCCACTTTTTTGAGTTTTACGGGTTTTGCCTCTCGCATTCGCTCCCGGGCGGCAAAATCCGCAAAGTACGAAAACCTCTGGGTTTTCATCCGTTCTGACGCACATGTCGTCAGAGCCGGATTAAACATAAGGGGCTGCGGCCCCTTATCAACCCCGGGGTTTTTCGACAGACTGAAGGCGCGGAGAACCGCGCCTTTATTTTACCCTCGTTTCACCTTCACATCGAACCTTACAGCCTTTTCCGCGCCGAACATGTAGCCGGTGGAAGCCTCAAGCTGCTCGAATGAGGTCTCCGTGAGAAGCAGCGTATCCCCATAGAGCCGCACGCGGTACTCCGCAGGCGCGCCGTACTCCGGCGCCCCCGGCTCCTCCAGCATGTCCCTGTCCTCTGTCACGAGGGGCAGCGGGCATATGAGGTCGAGGCCGTTGCCATAGCCCATGGTAAGGTCTATGGAGAACCTTATGTATATCCGGCAGCTTTGGCCGGGGTCCAGCTCGTTCAAAAGGGGCAGAGTAAGTACCGGGCCGTCCAGGGTATAGTAGGCCATTTCCCCATTGAGCGCTACACCGGTCACCTCCATGCATCCGGGAGCCACGGCGTTTGGATAAAGGCCGATATCAAGGGAGTATACCGTCTCCACCTGCCTGCTCACGTAGTCTATGAGCACCTGCCCTTCTGCCCGCCTGCCCTTGGTGTCTATGTATAGAGAGGCGGCGTACAGGCTGTCGGTGCGGCCGGCCGGCGCTATGTCCGGCGTTGGGGCGGCGGCAGGCTCCGGCGTAAGGTCGGGTATTACCGGCGTCGCCGCAGGGGAGGTATCCTCCGCCTCGCCCTTAAGCGGTATGGCTCCCAGCCCCGTCCATACCAGATAGCACAGCGCGAGGAACGCCAGAACCCCCGCCGTTATGAGAATGCCGCGCTTTAAGGCGCGCTTTTTTCTTTTTCGCTTTGCCTTGCTTTCCATGTGCCTGATTATACCACATATCGCCGCAAAAGTGTTTGAACAATGGCGAATCTTGCCCCTATTGCACCAATACGCTCTCCCCGGTGGAAAGAAGGTGTATCCAGCACTCCTTTACGGGGATGCCTGTCAGCTCCTCAAGGGCGCTCTTATAGAGCCTTAGCTGCTTTGCGTGGCTCATCGCCACCTCCTTAGCCCTGCCCTTTGGAACGTAGTCCGTCTTGTAGTCTATAAGCACCCATTCGCCGCCTTCAATAAAGCAGCAGTCGATTATGCCCTGCAAAAGCAGCGTCTCATCCGTATCCGCATCGAATACGGAATTTGCCTTTACCCTGTGGTTAAAGGCAAGCTCCCGCTCCACCCTTGGCGAAGCGAGCATACGGCTGCCCAGCCCCTTTGAGAAGAAGTCCACTATGTTGGCCGTATATATGCCCTCCGCCTCCTTCTTTGTGAGTGTGCCCCTGTCCGTAAGCTCCTTCAGGCAGGCATTCACGGAGGCGAAGGTATGCTTCGCTATGGGCAGATGCTCCATCAGCTTGTGGGCGGCAGTGCCCCGGCTGACTGCCCGCTCCGCCATGCTGTCCCTCATAAAGTCCGGGTACTGGCCCAGCTCGGGCAGGTTGCCTATCAGCTGGGATACGCTTATTTTGGAGGGCAGCACAGTGTCCGCCCCGTAGGGATAGCGCCAGGCGAACAGCTCCGCGTATTCCCCGGGGCCTTCCTCTATTGCCTGCCTTGTAAACGCCATATATTCCTCCCGGGGCAGCGCCGCGCCCAGTGCGGACGCCCGAAGCGCCGGATGTACGGCGCAGAGTATGGGCTTATTTCCGCTGAGGGGGAGCATTCCAAGGTATTCCCTGAGTGGGTTGCCGGAGGGGGAGGAAAACAGCACCGGCAATATCCAGTCGGCAAAGCGCTCCGCCCCGGAACAGGTATTTGGGGTGACTGGTATGCGCCCGGCCCCGAGGCCCTTTTCCACCTCCCTGAAGGAGCAAAGCATTATGAGCTTTTCCGAGGCGCGGGTCATGGCAACGTATAAAAGGCGCATGCGCTCGGATATCTCCCTCCGCCATATGCGCTCCGCTATGGCGGAATGGTAAAGGTTCAGCTCCCGGCTGCTTCCCCTGGCGGCCTTCAGGCCTATGCCGAGGGAGGAATCCAGCACCAAAACGCTTGAGCGGCTCTTTTTATTGAAGTTCACCGAAAGGCCGCCCAATATCACCGCCGGAAACTCAAGGCCCTTGCTCTTGTGTATGGATATGAGCCGCACAACGTTGGCCGAGGCTATCTGAGCAGCGCCCAATGAGTCGCCGGAGCGGGCCTTTTCCATAAACCGCAGGAAGCCGCGTATGCCGTGGCCGGAGTTTGAGTATATGCCCGCGTTCTTTATGAGCGCCTCAAGGTTGGCGTGCCGGGACTGGCCGCCGGGCAGCGCGGATACGTAGTTCTCAAAGCCGGTATCCTCCAGCAGCATGGCTATGAGCTCGGTTATGTCGTAAAGCTCGCCCTGGGCCCGCCACCTTTTCAGTCTGCCAAGGAATCCGCCGGCCTTATGGCCCAGAGGCGTGTCCCTATCCGCCCCGGCCTTGAGCGCCTCGTAAAACAGTCCCTCCCTGCAGTCAGCGCGGAGGGTTATGAGTTCCTCCGTGGAAAAGCCGCCTATGGGGCTCCTCAGTACGCTTATCAGGGGTATGTCCTGCAGGGGGTTGTCGATTATGGCCAGGAGATTCAGGAATATCTGCACCTCTATGGCGTCGAAATAGCCGCCTGTCAGCTCGGCGTATACCGGTATGCCCTCCCGGGACAGCGTGCGCACCCAGGCCTCCGCCACGTTCTTCGGGGAGGAATGCAGTATCACTATGTCGCTGTATTTATAGTTTCGGGTATTTCCCTTCCTGTCGGTAAAGCTCTCGCATAGCAGCTCCCGTATGCGGCCCGCGGCGAAAAGAGCCTCCGCCTCGGCGGCGAGAAGCTGCTCCTCCGTGTTTTCGTCCGCCGCATCACCTGTGTCCAGCGGCGCGCTCCGGGATATGACGTGGAGCTCCGCACCGCCCGGGGAAGCGTCCCTGCGGCCGTGTACGAGGTGGGCGGTTTCGTCGTAATCCACGCCGCCTGTCTCCCGGGTCATTATTGGGGTAAATATGCTGTTGACGCCCTCTATGACCTCATTGGAGCTTCTGAAATTGGCGCTCAGATGCAGCGCCGCATCCCGCCTTGAGAATTCGTCTATGCGCTCTGTGAACATGGTAGGCTCAGCCATGCGGAAGCCGTATATGGACTGCTTCACGTCCCCCACTATAAAGAGGTTGTCGGGACGGGCAAGGGCTGAAAAAAGGGCGTTTTGCAGAGGGCTGCAATCCTGATACTCGTCTATGAATACGAAGCTGAACCTGTCGCGATACTCCTTGGCCACGGCGGGGAGCCTTAGGAGCCCCAGGGCTATGTGCTCCATGTCCGCATAGTCTATTATGCCTGCCTGCTCTTTCTTTTCGGAATACAGGGCTATAAAGTCCCCGGTAAAGGAGTACAGCATATCCAGCAGCGGCTTTATGCCGGCGAGGAGCTTTGCCTGCCGCCCTATGGGCTTGCCGGACAGGGCGATGTGCTTCTTTACCTCCTTCTTCATGTCGTCCCGGAGCTTTTTGACGTACTCGCTGTAGGATTTTTCCGCCCCCCTCATGCTGAAGGTGGCGAATGCACAGGCGGAAAGCTGGTTGGCGTAGCCCCTGAGGCTCTTTTGCAGCAGCGCCCCGCCCAGCTGCGTAAGGTCGCCGTCCAGTATGGCGGCGGTTTTAGGGTAGTCCTCCGCGATCTCGTCCCGCCGGGAGCGCAGTATGTCCATATACGCCCCAAGCCGCACCTTCAGCCCCTTCAGGTATTCCTCCGCCGCGGGGCAGAGGGGCAGCGCGTCTTCGGCAATGTCGTATTTGTCTACGGCCCCCCTCAGCCACTCCATGGGCTCGGGCTGCGCCATTATGAACTCGTAAAGCCTCAGGAACTGGGCGGAGAACTCCGCCTCCTCACCGAAGGCGTCCACAAGATCCGAAAAGCCCTTTTGCGCGTAGTACCGCTCCATGAGCTCATCAAGGGCCTCCTGTCTGAGGGCAAGGTTTTCCGCCTCTTCACCCGCCCGGAAGGCAGGGTCCAGGCCGGCTATGTCGAAATGCCTTCTCAGCACATGGGAGCAGAAGCCGTCTATTGTGGATATGTTGGCCCTGCCTATGCTCTCCGCCGCCGCGTAAAGCCGGGCGGCCTCGTCGCCCTGTTGTTGAGCCGCCAGGGCGGACAGCCTGTCCCCTATGCGCTTTTTCATCTCGGCCGCAGCGGCACGCGTGAAGGTCACTACCAGCAGGTCGTCCGGGCTTGCGCCCTCCAGTATGTGCCTCGCGATACGCTCCGTAAGCACGGCGGTCTTGCCGCTGCCTGCCGCCGCGGAAACTATAAGGCTGCCGGGGGTCTCTATTGCCCGCCGCTGCTCGGCCGTCCAGTTAGTCGCCATTTCCGCCCTCCTTGCCGTTGTCACCATTCTCCTCAGCTGCGCCTATGCGCTCAAAAAACGCCTTGTCGCTCAGGGTGCCGAGGCTGCGCCTTTTGCAGCCCGGCAGCTTTTCGTCAAAGCCGCACACGCTGCGGTTGGCGCAGTTCTTGCAGCGGTCAGAGTCGCTCCGAAGCTTTGCCGGGGATACCGCCGCCCTGCCCTCGAATATTTCCGTCAGGGTATCGGTGGACTTTTTCAGCGCGTAGCCTATGAGGCCGTCCATCCGCTCCTCAGGTATCACGGTCTTTGCCCTCGTGGATATTACGGGGCAGCCCTCTCCCGCCGTGGCCTTTACCACTACCGGGTCGCTCAGGGTGAGGCCGGAAAGCCTGAAGCTCTCCATCACCTTTTCCTTTACCGTCTCCTCGTCCGCTGGGGTGTCGGCAGATTCGCTGACCACAGGCGAATCCACCTTCATATAGTACATGCCGGCGGCCCTTCGGGCCTTTTCCACCGCCCCTATTGCCGCGGCGTAAAGGGGTAATTGGAGGCTCAGGCCGTAGTAAAGCCTGGTGTAGCTGAAGTCGCCGCTGCCGGTCTTGTAGTCGATTATCCTGTAATAGTCCTGCCCCGCTATGGTGCAGCCGTCTATCCGGTCTATCCTCCCGCCTATGTAGAACCTTTCCCCGGTAGGCAGCTCAAGGGTCAGGGCGGGCAGGCCGCCCATGCCGAAGGACACCTCGGTCTGCTCCGGCACAAAGCCCCCCGACTGTACCTGCTGGACTATTGCCCGCGCCGTGGCCTTCACCTTGCGGATAAGCCTTGCGCAGAGCGCCATGTTCCGGGCGCTGGAAAGCAGCACCCCGTTGTTATGGGCGGCCATGAGAGGCGGCATTATGCCGTCTATTATCTCGTCGCACTGTGCGCCGCTGAGCGCCTTTATGTCCCTCTTCAGCGCCTCCTTTACGAAGGAGTCCAGCGCGCTGTGGCAGAAGATGCCCTCGTCCAGCGGCCGCTCCCTGAATTCCCGCCGCTCTGTGGCCCTGAGGCCGTAGGTCACGAAGTGGTCGAAGGGGCAGGCGTTGTAGCGTTCAAGGCGGGTGGCGGAGCCGAAGAGGGAATCCCCATACAGCTTAAGCGAAAGCTCGTGGCCGAAGGGCTCCGGGGAGCAGCGGTAGTACAGGGCGTCCTCAAGGCCCTCCAGTGTGTGGCGGTATTCCGGTTTCCCGGCGTACCACGCGTAAAGCGGCACAAGCCCTTCCCAGGGCGTAAGGTCATCGCCGTAGGCGCGCAGCTCCTTCGCAAGGCGGGCAACTCCCCCCTCAGGGCTTACGGGGGGCAGCGGCTCAAGGTCGGTATGCAGGCCCACATTTGGAAATATCTCCCGTATCCTGTCCACCAGCGGCGCGGGCAGGGCAGCGTCCGTCCCCGCGCTCATGGTATAGGATATGTATAAAAATTCCTTTGGGGCGGCGAGGGCACAGTAAATATCCATAAGCTCCCCCTCCGCCTTTTCCGCGCTGCGGCCCCAGGTCTTTGCGCCCATAGAGGCGAGGTGGTCAAGCTCCCTGTCGTTTATCATGCCGTCGTCGTTGAAGTAGTGGGGGAAGCTGCCCTCGTTTGCGCCTAATATGAACATGGCACGAGGGCTTTTTGCCATTGTCCTGCCCAGGGTGCCCAGGAGCAGCTGATCCGCCGTGGCGGGTATGGCGCTTATCTCGTATGCGTCGAAGCCCTCCTCCAGTATAGCGGCGAAGCGCCTTGCGGATACCGCCCCTTCTCCCATTATGGCGTGGAGCTGGTCCAGCACCGTCAGCATCAGCCGGTACACCTGGGCGTTTTCCTCCGCAAGCTGGTGTCGGCCCTCAGCCCTGAGCCGTCCCACAAGGCCGTTTATACTGTCGTAAAGCCCCATGCTCTCCATAAAGGCGAAAAGCGCCGCCGCCTTGTCCCGGGCGGTGGGTGCGTTTACGAATGCGGTGTGGAAGTTATCTATTCTGGATATTATGAAGCCCCGGACTTTTTCGGGTATCTCCTGATCAAATGGCTTTTTGAAGCCTGTGCCGCCTATGCCGCAGCGCAGGGCGTAGTTTTCGAACAGATCGATGTCTCCTCCCTCTATGCCCGTGAGGCCGGTGCGGAGCATGTCCATTATATAGTTGAGATTGTATCCTCTGTTTACGCACTTCAGTGCGGATAATACCAGCCGCGGCGCGCCGTAGGCGGAGAGCTTGCGGGCCCCGTCGCTGAAGCAGGGTATGCCCCGGCGCTGCATTGAGCGCAGCAGCTGCAATTCGTAGGCCGGCTCGGTGGCTATTACCGCCATGTCACGGTAGCGCATTCCCCTTTGGGCGCATCTCAATACCGCCTCCGCCGCCATTTCGCACTCCGCGCTCACGGACGTGGCGGCGGCTATGCGTAGAGACGGGGCTTCCCCGCCGTATATCTTATACGGATATGCGAATACCTCGGCCTCAAGATGGGCAAGGGCGGGGTCGGTCTGCCGCTTCGGGCTGCCGTCCGGCAGCTGTATGACCCTTATGTCGCAGCCGTTTTCCTGCGCCGCCCCGTAAAGGCGGGCATAAGCCCTGCGCTTGGGCGCAAAAAGCTTGGCGTCCCTTCCCTCCTTGGGGTCCATGCGCAGCGATATGTACATGCTCTCCGCATGCTTCGTCATTGCCGCCATAAGATGATAAAGCTGGTCGGTGAGCAGGTCGAAGTCGTCTATGACTACCTCCGCACCCGCTATAGGTGAGGAGGGCAGGTTCTGTATCAGCGCCGCGAACATGTCCTCGCTGTCCATGTACCGGCCGGAAATGTAGCTTTCCGTCTCGCCGTAGAGCAATGCAAGCTCTGTGAGCTTGTTGGCAAGCAGGCTGTCCTCCCCCGCCTTTTCCGCCCCGTCGAGCAGGTCGCCGGGGGCTACCTCATATCGCTTGCAGGCGGTGAACAGCTCGCAGAGCCGCTCGGAAAACCCGGGGCGATCCTTTACCCGGGCGAATATCCTGAGCTTGCTGCCCTGCTCGGTTATGGTCTTGCGGACGGCCATGCGCCGCCCCTGACGGGAAAGAAAGCCTAAATAGCTCCCCTCCAGCGTCTTTTCCGCAAGGGAGGAGAAGGAGTATACCTCTATATCCATAAGGCCGCCCAGCTCTGATGCCAGCTGCCGCTCCGTCTCGAAGGTGAACTGCTCCGGCACTATCACCACCACCCGGCGGCCCTTATCAAGGGCCTCCTTTATGCAGCGGTGCAGCCGCCTCGTCTTGCCGGAGCCGGAGCGGCCCAGCAGGAACGTCACCCGGGCCGGCATTATATTTTCTCCCTGTGAAGGGGTATGTACACCATCTCCCCCTTTTCCCGGCGGCTTTCGAACAGGGTTATGGCCTGCACGGTAAGGGAGGCGTTGGCCCTGATGCTGTTCTTAAGCTCCATGGCGGTGAGGTCGTCCTGCTCAACGCTGCGGCCAAGGGTGATATGGGGCACAAACTTCTTGCGTTCCCGGGAGAAGCCTCTGTCGTAAAGGGCGGACTCAAGGGACTCGTGCATGGCGGTAAGCTCTCCAAGATCGCCCAGCACCTCCATTACGGCGGTGCGGCCGTGGCTGCCCTTCTCCAGGCTTGTATATTTGCCAAGGTGCAGCGTAAAGGGGCGTATGCCCCGCACCGCCTCTCCCATGGCCTCTGCGGCGCCTGCGATATCGTCGCTTTCTCCTATAAAGTGCAGCGTTATGTGGAAGTTGTCCTCCGGCACGAACCTGCCGCCGCAGGACATGCCCTTTACCTCCTTCTGTATCCTCGCAAGCTCCGCCTTGAAGGAGCGGGGCAGGTCTATTGCTATGAAAAGGCGCATTATACATATCCTCCGCATGTTTTTCAGCTTAATGATAACATATTTTATGTACTAAAAAAAGGACGGCGGGGAGCCGTCCCTGAAGTTTTGCCTTTTCATACTTTATGTATGAAGTTGCCGTTTATGTATACGTTGCTGGTGGCGATTATGAATGCCTTGGGATCCACGCCCTTTACTATGCGCTCAAGCTGCTCCAGCTCGTAGCGGTTTATGCAGGTGCAGAGCACTGCGGTAGGTTCGTTGGTGTACGCGCCGTACCCGTCCCAGCGGGTAACGCCGCGGCCAGTCTCCTCCATTATGCGCTGGGGTATGACGTTGTCCCGGTACTTGGTGAATATAAGGGCCTGAATGTTGATGTTCTGCTGATGCATCCTGTCAAGTATGAGGCTTGAGAACACCATGTACAGCACGCTGTATACCACCACGGAGAAGTCATAGCGGAAGAAGCACAGCACAAAGAGCAGTATGTTGACGAGTATTGTGAACCTGCCCACCTGAAGGCCGGTCTTTTTCGTTATGTGCATCGCCAGCATGTCTAGGCCTCCTACGGTGCAGCCGCAGGTTATTACCATGCCGTCGCCCACGCCCACGCATACGCTGCCTATCAGGACGCAGGTCAGCCTGTCGTCGAGTATCGGCGCGGAGGGAACGGGTATGAAGGCGGTGGTCAGCGAGAACACCGCGGTAAAGGCGAGGGTGCGCAGGAAGAAGCTGCGCCCGAGGCTCTTGTAGGTTATTATGAATATGGGTATGCTGAAAACATAGTACAGTATACCTGCAAGGTCGATGTTGCTGAAGTTTACGCTGAAATCCTCCGCCAGCACGGACCTCAGAAACTGCGAATAGCCCATAAGGCCGGTAGTGTATAGGTTCCACGGCGTGGTAAATACGTTTATGCCTATGGACATTATGATGCAGCCCAGGGTGGCTATTATCATACGGCCGGTAAAGGTACGCAAGGTGTTGTTGTACATACGTTAAATTCCTCCCAATCTACGGGTTATATCCGGGGGCCCCTCCGGCAAACAGGGTACATTATAACCCTTGCCATTCTGGATTTCAATAGCCAAGCGCCCTTTCCCCATCTTTTTCTTATTAAGCTCCCCGCCGCCGCTAAACAGGCTATGCATAGCCTATTTAGCCCTGCCGCTGACAATCCCCCGCCCTTCGTGGTATAATAAAAAATACCGGCGGATGCGCCGGAAGCCTAAAAACAGAAAGGAAAGCATGGTATGTGCCATAAGGAATTACTTTCCCTGCTGAGGCAGGATAAGCTCATAGCCATATGCCGGGGGGCGGAGGGGGATACCCTTTTGAGCCTCGCCGCGGCAATACGCGCCGGAGGGATACGCTTCATAGAGGTGACGTTCCAGCAGGAGAGGGATGACTGCGCCGATTTGGCCCGGAGGAACATAAAGGCCCTCTGCGGTATGCCGGGCATAATCCCCGGGGCTGGCACTGTACTGAGCCCCGATCAGGTGCGGGCCGCATACGAGGCGGGGGCAAAATATATCGTCTCCCCAAACACCGACCCCGCCGTCATAGCGGAAACCAAGCGGCTGGGCCTTGTATCCATACCCGGCGCGCTCACCCCCAGCGAGATAATGGCGGCCCACAATGCGGGCGCAGACCTCGTAAAGCTGTTCCCCACGGCCACAATGGGCCTAAAGTACTTCAAGGATCTCCGTGCGCCTCTCTCACATATAGGCCTTGTGGTCACGGCGGGCATAACGCCCGATAACCTGGGGGACTACCTGAAGGCCGGGGCCTTTGCCGCAGGCATAAGCAGCCCCCTGTGCGATAAGGAGCTCATAGCCGCAGGGGACTTTGCCGAGATAACCCGCCGGGCAAGGGCTTTCCGCGGCATCGCCAATCCAACCGTAAAGGCTTGAATATCTTTAATATAAGAAATGGAAAAAATATGCAGACCATAGCCGAGATACTTTCAAAGGAACTGAACGAGACCCTGCCCCACGTGCAGAACGTGATAGAGCTGCTGGATGGGGGCAATACGGTGCCCTTCATAGCCCGCTACCGCAAGGAGATGCACGGCAGCATGGACGACCAGCAGATACGAAGGCTGGCGGACAGGCTTACTTATCTTAGAAACCTGGACGCGAGGCGCAGCGAGATTAAGCAGAGCATCGCCTCTCAGGAAAAGCTTACCGACGAGCTTTCATCAAAGCTGGACAACGCCGCCACCTTGGCGGAGCTTGAGGACTTATACAGGCCCTACAAGCCGAAGCGCACCACGAGGGCTTCCATCGCAAAGGAAAAGGGCCTTATGCCCCTTGCCGCAAAGCTTCTCATGCAGGAGCCTGCCGCAGACCCCGTAAAGCTTGCGGAGAAATACGTAAACCCCGGCAAAGGCGTGAACACTCCCGACGAAGCCCTATCGGGCGCACGCGACATAATCGCCGAGCGGCTGTCGGATTCCGCCGATATCCGCCGCTATATAAAAGAGCTTGCACACAGGTCCGGCACGCTGACCGCGTTAAAGGCGGCGGACGCGCCGGAGGATAACGGGGTATACGATATGTACTTCGACTTTTCCGAGGGTCTCTCCACCATACCCGGCTACAGGGTGCTGGCAATAAACCGGGGCGAAAAGGAGGGTTTCCTTAAAGTTTCGGTAAGCATTCCCGAGGAAGGCGCAGAGCGCATAGTCGCTCTCAGCGTTGTACGGGGATGCTGCCCCTGCTCAAAGCAGGTGGAAGCCGCGGCAAAGGACGCGTGGAGCAGGCTTATATATCCCTCCGTTACCCGCGAGCTCCGCTCCATGCTCACCGATGAAGCCTGCGAGCAGGCCATAGCCACCTTTGCCGTGAACCTGAAGCCGCTGCTCATGCAGCCGCCGGTAAAGGGCATGGTTACCATGGGGCTGGACCCTGGCTACCGCACCGGCTGCAAGGTGGCGGTAGTGGACGAGACGGGCAAGGTGCTGGATACCGCCGTCATATACCCTGCGCCGCCCCACAATAAAATAGCCGAAGCGGAGCGCATCGTCACGGGGCTCATAAAGAAGCACAACGTGAAGGTCATATCCATAGGCAACGGCACCGCCGGCCGTGAAACGGAAAAGTTCGCTGCGGATACCGTAAAAGGCACGGATGTAAAGTACGTTATAGTCAGCGAAGCGGGGGCATCGGTGTACTCCGCCAGCAAGCTGGGCGCGGAGGAGTTCCCGGATTACGACGTATCCCTGAGGAGCGCAGTGTCCATAGCCAGAAGGCTGCAGGACCCATTGGCGGAGCTTGTGAAGATAGACCCCAAGAGCATAGGCGTTGGCCAGTATCAGCACGACATGCCCCAAAAGCGGCTGGACGAAACGCTGGAGGGGGTGGTGGAGGACTGCGTGAACAGCGTAGGCGTTGACCTTAACACCGCATCGGTGTCCCTCCTTTCCCACGTTTCCGGCGTAAATTCCACCGTGGCAAAGAACATCGTAGCGTACCGCGAAGCCGAAGGGGCTTTCAGGAGCCGCAAGGAGCTTCTCAAGGTGCCTAAGCTGGGCGCAAAGGCATACGAGCAGTGCGCCGGCTTCCTCCGGGTGCCGGAAAGCGCCGAGATGCTGGACAATACCGCCGTACACCCCGAGAGCTACAGGGCGGCCAAGTCGTTGCTTCTGCTCTGCGGCAGCGACATATCAAAGCTGCCCGATGAGCTTAAAAGGATAGGCATGGACAAGGCCGCCGAGGAATGCGGCGTAGGCGTGCCCACGCTGAAGGATATACTCAGGGAGCTGCAAAAGCCGGGCCGCGACCCCCGGGACGAGCTGCCCAAGCCGCTGCTGCGCAGCGACGTGATGGAGATGAGCGACCTTGTGCCGGGCATGGAGCTTACCGGCACCGTGCGCAACATAGTGGACTTCGGGGCGTTCGTGGACATAGGCGTGCATCAGGACGGCCTCGTACACATATCCAGGATATGCGATAAGTTCATACGCCACCCCAGCGAGGTACTCAAGCCCGGGGACATTGTCACCGTATGGGTGCTTGAGGTTGACCAGAAGAAAAAGCGTATAAGCCTGACGATGAAAAAGGAACGGTGAAGGCCGTTCCTTTTGGTTTTTGTTTTATTGCAGCTTCTCAAGGCCGATCTTCAGCCTTCGCATGGTTTCGTCTTTGCCCAGCAGCACGCCTATCTCTATGGCGCCGCCGGGGGTGACTGCCTTGCCCGCCATGGCTATGCGCACAGGCCAGAGCAGGGTACCGTTCTTCATGCCCTTTTCGGCAGCCATGCCGATGAGGGTGTCGTGGAGCAGCTCCTCGTTCCAGTCCGGCAGCGCCTCCAGCACGGGTATAACCATCTCGAGTACGTTTTTGGATACAAGGCTGTCCGTCTTGCTCTTCTTGTTGGTGAAAAGGGCAGCATCATAGTCCTCGTCAAGCTTTGTGAGAAAGTCCACCATATCGGGTATCTCGTTGAATACCCGCACGCGCTGCTGAAGTATACGGCAAAGTATATCCGTATCCATATGGGCTATGCCCGCCTTCTCGTACCAGGACATGGCGTGCCTTGTGAACTCCTCTTTGGAGAGGGCCATTATGTACTGGGCGTTCATCCACGTGAGCTTTTCCGGGTCGAATATTGCCGGGGACTTGCTCATGCCGGAAACGTCGAAGGCCTCGCAAAGCTCGGAAAGCGAGAAGATCTCCCTGTCGTCGCCGGGGTTCCAGCCAAGGAGCGCCACATAGTTCACCAGCGCCTCCTTCAGATAGCCCTTGTCCACAAAATCCGCATAGGAAGCGTCGCCGTCCCGCTTGGAGAGTTTGTGCTGTGCGTCCCTCATTATGGGGGTCATGTGGATATAGTGAGGTATCTCCCAGCCGAAGGCCTCGTAAAGAAGGTTATATTTCGGCGTGGAGGAAAGGTACTCCATGCCCCGCATTACGTGGGATATCTTCATTAGGTGGTCGTCCACCACGTTTGCGAAGTTATAGGTGGGCATGCCGTCTGCCTTTATGAGTATGTTGTCATCAAGGTCGGAGTTGTTTACCGTGATGGTGCCGAACACCATGTCGGTAAAGCTGGTGGTGCCTTCTGTGGGCACGTTCTGGCGGATGACGTAGGGAACCCCCGCGTCCAGCTTGGCCTGTATTTCGGCCTCTGAGAGGTGCAGGCAGTGCTTATCGTACTTGAAGGTCTCCCCCCTGGCGGCAGCCGCAGCGCGCCGCTCCTCCAGCTCTTCTTTAGTGCAGAAGCAGCGGTAGGCGTGGCCGCTCTTTATGAGCTGCTCCGCAAAGGGCAGATACATGCTTTTTCTTTCGCTCTGTACATAGGGGCCATATTCGCCGCCAATGTCGGGGCCTTCGTCCCAGTTCATGCCCACGTCCTTGAGGGTGCGGTAGATAAGGTCGGTTGCGCCCTCTACAAATCTTTCCTGATCCGTATCCTCTATGCGGAGCAGGAACTTGCCGTGGTTGTGGCGGGCAAAGAGATAAGCGTAAAGGCCGCTGCGAAGATTTCCTATGTGCATATACCCCGTAGGCGATGGGGCAAAGCGTGTGCGTACTTCCATAAATGCTTCCTTTCTTATGCCTTAAAGCTGTCCTTGAGGCCGACTATCCTGTTGAACACGGGGCGCTCCCCGGTATAGTCAAGGTCGGCGCAGAAGTAGCCGGTGCGCATGAACTGGCAGCGGTAGCCCGGCTCCTTTTGGGCAAGCTCGGGCTCCACCAGAGCGTTGACGACTGTCAGCGAATTGGGATTGAGCCGCTCCGTAAATTCCTTCTCCTCGCCCTCCGCCTCGGGCAGCAGCAGATCTTCGTAAAGGCGTATCTCGGCGGGCTTCGCGTCCTTGGCGTTGAGCCAGTGTATGGTGCCCTTTATCTTTCTCTCGCACTCCCCGCCCCTTGTTTCCGGGTCGTAGGTGCAGTAGACCGTGGTAACATTGCCGTTTTCGTCTGTGTCCCAGTGGGAACACCTGACCACGTATGCGCCCTTGAGGCGCACCTCGCATTCGGGCTTGAGCCGGAAGTACTTGTTGGGGGCGTTGCAGTTGAAGTCCTCCCGCTCTATGTAAAGCTCCCTGCCGAAGCTTACCCTGCGCTTGCCTGTGGAGCAGTCGGGCAGGTACTCCACCTCCACCTCCTCGGTCTTGCCCTCCGGCCAGTTCTCCACGATGAGCTTCAGGGGGTCGAGTATGGCCATCATGCGGGGGGCGTGGGCGTTAAGGTCCTCCCTTACGCAGTGTTCGAGCATGGCTGTCTCAACCACGGAATCCGCCTTGGCCACGCCTACCCGATTCAGGAAGTCCAGTATGGACTCCGGGGTATATCCCCTGCGCCTGAGCGCGCACAGGGTCGGCATGCGGGGGTCGTCCCAGCCGGCGACGTACTTTTCCTCCACCAGCCGGCGGAGGTAGCGCTTGCTCATTATGGTATTGGTCATGTTCAGCCGGGCGAACTCTATCTGCCTCGGCTTGTGCTCAAACTCACACTGCTCTATGACCCAGTTGTACAGCGGCCTGTGGGCCTCGTACTCAAGGGAGCAGAGGGAGTGTGTAACGCCCTCTATTGCGTCCTGTATCGGGTGGGCGAAGTCGTACATGGGGTAGATGCACCACTTGTCCCCCTGATGGTGATGGGTCATGTGTATTATCCTGTACATGGCGGGGTCGCGCATATTGAGGTTGGGCGACGCCATGTCTATCTTGGCGCGCAGCGTCCTGCTGCCGTCAGGGAATTCGCCATCCTTCATGCGCTGGAACAGGTCCAGGTTTTCTTCGACGCTCCTGTCCCGCCAGGGGGAGTTCCTGCCTGGCTCGGTAAGGGTTCCCCGGTATTCCCTCATCTCGTCCTTTGAAAGGTCGCACACGTAGGCCACGCCCTTTTTGATGAGCTTCACCGCCAGCTCATAGCACTCTTCGAAGTAGTCGCTCCCGTAAAATACGTTGTCCCAGTGGAAGCCCAGCCAGGCTATGTCCTCCTGTATGGCGTCCACGAATTCCTCGTCCTCCTTGGTGGGGTTGGTGTCGTCGTAGCGCAGGTTGCAGCTGCCGCCGAACTTTTCAGCCATGGTGAAGTCGATGGCCAGCGCCTTTGCGTGGCCTATGTGCAGGTAGCCGTTGGGCTCCGGCGGGAAGCGGGTCTGTATGTGGGTAAGTCCCTTTTCCTTTATGTCCTCTTCGATGAATTCCTCGATAAAGTTCTTTGGCGCGCGTATCTCTTCCATGGTTATACAAAGGCCCTTTCAGTAAGCATTAAATAATCGGCATTATTACCATCAGTTGACAAGAGCACACAAGCCCGAAAGGCTTGTTTTGGTACGCTCCTGCGTTCTCGTCGCTTGTATTACATCCAGTAGTACTGCGCTCCTCGGCCTTGGATCGCCCTCAAAACAAGCTCTTTAGGGTCTTCGAGTTTTAGAAGCCAAAGAGTATGGCAGAACAAGGAGGACGAGTGCAGAAATACTGGTTGTATTTCAAATGAGGACGACACAGTTATGCCGTGCTGTTTGGCTTCTAAAACCTTGTGTGTCCTTGTCAACTGATGGTTACGTATCTTAATATTATCTTGCAAGATGGAGGTGATGTCAATAAAAAACGGCGGAAAAGCTTTATTTTCCGCCGCATTGAGATTTATTGCGCCTTACGCCTTTTTCTTCATGGCATCCTTTAAGAGCCGCGCCAGCTGATCCGAGCAGGAGGTGGCCTTGTAGCCGCAGGTTATGCCGGAAAGGCGGCGTATGACTTCCTCGGCGCTGGCGCCCTCGCACATTGCGCCCAGAGCCTTAAGGTTTCCGTTGCAGCCGCCGGTGTAGCTGAGATTGTGTATCTTGCCGTCGGTGACGTCAAGGTCTATCTGTGTTGAGCATACTCCCTTGGGGTAAAGCGTGTAATGCATGGCAAACGTCCTTTCTTACTACTAATTTATAGTTTATTTTATATTTCCCTCAAATATCTCTTCTGCGGGGCCGGTCATATAAATATGCCCGTTTTCCGCCCATTCTATCAAAAGCTCTCCGAGAGCCAGATGTACCTTAACACTGCGCCCCGTAAAGCCCGCCATACTTGCACATACCGCGGCGGCGCAGCTGCCGGTGCCGCAGGCCAGCGTCCTGCCGCAGCCCCTTTCCCAGGTGCGGACGGAAATGCTGCCGTCGGGCTCCACATTTATGAAGTTCACGTTCACCTTTGCCGGGAAAAGCGGGTGCCTTTCAAGCGCGGGGCCGTATTTGAGTATGTCCTCCTCCGTCACTTCGCCAAACACCGCCATGTGCGGCACGCCTGTGTTCACTGCGGAGAAGGTAAACTCCCTGCCCAGCGCCTCTATGGTTTCAAGGCGGCATATCCCCTCGCCCTTCATGGGTATATCCTTCTTTTCAAAGAGCGGCTCCCCCATGTCCACCCTTACGGCGGTGACGATGCCATTTTCTATGGTCATCTCCGCCAGCCTTATGCCCGCCGGCGTTTCTATCCTCATGGGGTTCGACACCGCAAGTCCCCGCTCGTATGCAAACTTTGCGAAGCAGCGTATGCCGTTTCCGCACATCTCGGCGGTGCTGCCGTCGCTGTTGAGAAGGCGCATGCGCAGATCAGCTTTTTGAGAGGGCAGCGCCAGCATCAGCCCGTCTGCCCCTATGCCGGTGCGCCTGTTGCAGAGCCGGCGTGCATCATTCGGGGTGGGAAAATATTCTTTTTCCATGGCCTCTATCACTATGAAATCGTTGCCCAGGCCATGCATCTTAGTGAACCTCACGATACGCCCTCCTTTGACGGAATGAATTGTATACCTTATCAATTATACCCGCAGTGCCGCCCCTTGGCAATGCCTGCCATGATGGACGCAAATGTGAATAAACCGGGACTTTAATGGATAATTCACAGGGTACGTATGTACAATTCCGGCATTTTGGATTATTATTTAATGTGGATCATTAATGTGGAGATGTATATGGATAAATTGCATTTTATAGTAAACCCTGTTGCGGGCGGCACCAGAGCCATAGATAAGTTTGGAGCCGTCAAGGGTATGCTGGACGACATGAGGTTTCCTTATACCTATGAGTTTACCCAATGCAAGGGCCACGGCAGAGAGCTTGCCAGGGCTGCCGCGGAGCAAGGGGAGAAGTACATAATAGCCGTGGGCGGCGACGGCACGGTGAACGAAGTGGCGTCCGGCCTTGTGGGTACCGATACGGTGATGGGCATACTGCCCTTCGGCACAGGGAATGACATGGTAAAGGTGCTGGGGATACCCACCGAGCCCCGTGAGGTGTTAAACGTCATACTGGCGGACAGGCCAAGGGCCATGGATGTGGGCTACGTAAACGACAGGTTTTTCGTGAACGTGTCGGGCTTCGGATTTGACGTGGACGTGCTGCTGAAGCACGAGAAGTATAAAAAGCGCTTCAAGGGCATGCTGCCATACCTTTTGGGCATAGTCGACGCGCTCACCCATCTGCGCACCCTGCACCTGACGCTGCACGATGGGGAGCGGGTATGGAAGAAGGACGCGCTGATAGTATCCGTAGGCAACGGCGCGTACATAGGCGGCGGCATGAAGGCAACGCCCTTCGCGGATCCCTTTGACGGGCTTTTTGAGGTGAGCGTGGTCAGCAGTATAAGCAGGGCAAAGTTCCTGAGGCTGCTCCCCTCATTCATCAAGGGCGAGCATACGGGGCTTCCGGAGGTGGAATACTTCCGCACAAAGGAGCTTTATGTGGAATGCCCCGAGGAGTGCTTAATAAACTACGATGGCGAACTGGGCTCCGGCATGCCGGTAAGGTATAAAATAATACCGGGCGCCGTAAAGATGCTGGTGCAGCAGGATATGACTGCGGCAAATACAGAGGAGAAGTAAAGACGTTACAATGTGCGATCGTTTTTTTATAGTGAACCCGGTGTCCGGCTCCGGCAAGTCCAGGAAGCTCTTTGAGGAGCTGCTTCCCCAGATAGAAAGGAGCGGCAGGAGCTTCGAGTGGCGGTATACCACCGGCAAGGGCCACGCAAGAGAGTTGGCGGAAGAAGCCTCCAGAAAAGGCTGCCAACGGGTGATATCCGTGGGCGGCGACGGCACCGCAAACGAGGTGGCCGCGGCGCTTATAGGTTCGGATACAGAGATGGGAATACTTCCCTTTGGCACAGGCAACGACTTTGCTAAGGCGGTGGGCCTGCCCACCGCTCCCGATGCAGCGCTGGAGGCGGCGCTGTACGGCCAGGTCCGGCCGGTGGACGCCGCAATGGCAAACGACAAGCCCTTTATAAACGTCAGCGGAACAGGCTTTGACGTGGACGTGATAATCAACACCGAGAAGTTTAAAAAGAGGTTCAACGGAATGCTGCCCTACATGCTGGGCATATTCCAGAGCCTTATGCACCTCAAGCCCGTCACCTTCGAGATAACGGCGGACGGGGAAAGCTTTACCGAGCGGGCGCTGCTCTTCAACGCCTGCAACGGCACCCATTTCGCCGGAGGAATGCACGTTGCGCCCATGGCGAGCCCCTATGACGGGCTGCTCGACGTATGCATACTGCGGGCCATAAGCATACCGCAGTTTCTCCTGCTGCTGCCCCGCTATACCAGGGGCGCCCACACAGCTTCAAGGCACGTGCGCTACTTCAAGGCAAAGGAAATAGCGGTAAGGTGCGACAGCGAAAACATAATCAACCTTGACGGGGAGCTGGATTCCTCTACCCCCGTAACTTTTAAGGTATTGCCCGGGGCGATAAGGCTTGCGCTTCCGGGAGAAAAAGGGAACAAATGAGAAAGAAACGCTATGTTGTAAAGCAGCGCAGCCGCATGATACTGCGCATAGGTATACTGGCACTTGGAGCGCTGCTGGCATTAGGGCTGGTGTTCGGCCTCATACACCTGCTCAAAAGCACGAAGAAGGGCGCAAAGGAGCTGACGGAGCTTCCCTTTACGGATACCGCCAACTATGCCTATACCGGCTCCGGCTTTCTTTACTTCCAGGAGGGCAAGCTTTTCTATAAGGATATCGCGGACAGCCGCAAGGATACCTCATACAAGATAAACACCGACGAGCTGAAGCTCACCGCCTCTGACAGCATATCCGTGCTGTATCACGATACGGCAGTGCAGATAGTGGGCTCAGAGGCCCCCATAGTAGTTTCCGGCAAGGTGCTGGGGGTAAAGTGCTCTCAGGCTCACGTAGCGGTGCTGAGGGAGGACAGCGCAGGCAAGACCGCCATAGTAATATACGACGGGGCGGGGACCCAGACAGACCAGATGGACTTTGACGCTGCCGACCTTATAGATTTCGGCTTTTCCAACAGACAGGACGAGACCCTGTGGACCCTTGAGATGGACCTTTCCGCCTCCACGCCGGTATGCACCATAACCACCTACAACCTGGCCACCAAGCGCACCACCGGCGTCATAAACGTACAGAACCAGCTGACCGGGGACGTCATATTCACGGATAAAAGCCTGTTCCTTTCCGGCACCAGCGACCTCATACGCTATACGCTGGCGGGCAGCAGCGAGGTCTACAGGATATCCGTATACGGCTGGAAGCTGGCGGACAGCTCAATAGGCGAATCCCCCATACTGCTGTATAAGCAGCGCGGGGGCAGCAACAGTATACTCAAGCTGTACACCGTACCTGAGGGGGACGTTGGCAGCGCCGCCATAAGCACCGTATACCCGCCCGAGGGGGCGCTGGCGGAGTTTCTCATAAAGGGCAAGCTCATGATCTATACCCCCACCGCCGCATACACCTACACCGCCGGAGGAAAGCTGCTCACCGTGGAGGAGCTTCCCATAGAGATAGACGGAGCCAGGAAGCTTTCTGATGACCATATAATGCTCAGCAAGGAAGGTAAGCTGTATATCAGCGTGACCAAGTAGAATAGAACTATAACGGCACCGGACTCTTTACAGGGCGGGCAGCCCGGAAAAGGAGGAAAAGCATTGAACATCATAGACGCGGTATCAATATGTATACTGGTGTTATTCGTGCTCTTCGGCATATACAAGGGATTTATTTCCACGCTTCTTAACATAGGCGCGTACTTTATTTCGGTGGTGCTGAGCTTTCTGCTCAAGCCCCTTGGGGCCAGCGCCATAAAGCACAGCGACAGGATATTCAACATGATGCTGTACTACACCGAGGGCAGCGAGTTTATCGCCAACCCGGAATACGTTCGAATGGAAATATCCTCCCTCTCCACGGCCGAGATAAACGACATAATCGCCTCCTCCAATCTGCCCTTTCCCATGGGCAGGGAGATAGCCAAAAACATCGCCCGGGAGGCCTTCGCGGATCAGGGCATAGTGACGCTGGGGGACTACTTCAACCAGACCATAGTGGGCGTATTCATAAACATACTGATGTTCCTCGTATGTTTCCTTATAATACGCACCATACTCTCGCTGGTGATAAACGGGGCGGACTATGCCGATCCCTTCCCCATGCTCAAGAGCCATGACGGCATATTCGGCGGCGCGCTGGGCCTGTTGCGGGGGATGCTGGCGCTGCTGCTGGTATTCATGCTGGTACCCATAGTGCTGACGATGCTGGGCCAGTTCGATCTTATAACCAACATGGTGGACGACTCAGCCATGGCCCGGGTGTTCTATAAGCTTAATCTGCTTATCAGCATCGCGGCGTAAGAATTTACTCATCGGAGGAAAACCATGTACCTTGCCTCAGACTGGAAGGATTACGAAATAATCGACGCTGGCGGCGGCAACAAGCACGAGCGCTGGGCCGACGTCACGCTGCTTCGGCCGGATCCTCAGGCCGTGTGGCCAATGAAGGAGCCAAGAAGCGTACATGCCAGATATATACGAAGCTCAGCGGGCGGCGGCCACTGGGAATACGGCCGTGCGCTGCCGGAAAGCTGGAAAATACGCTATCGGGATCTTACCTTTATCGTCCGCCCCACCGGCTTCAAGCATACCGGCCTTTTCCCGGAACAGGCGGTGAATTGGGACTGGATGCGGGGCATCGTGGAAAAGAGCGGCAAGCCTTTTAGGGTTCTCAACCTCTTCGCCTACACCGGCGGCGCCACGGCGGCCCTTGCGGCCAGCGGCGCGGAGGTGGTTCACGTGGACGCGGCAAAGGGCATGGTGGCCTGGGCAAAGGACAACCTTGCAGCCAGCGGCCTTGCAGGCGCCCCTGTGCGCTTCATCGTGGACGACGTGATGAAGTTCGTATTGCGGGAGCAGCGCCGGGGCAGGACATATCACGGCATACTCATGGATCCCCCCAGCTACGGCCGCGGCCCAAACGGCGAAATGTGGAAGATCGAGGACAACCTTTACCCCCTGGTAGAGGAATGCGTGAAGCTGCTGGACGTTGAAGCCCGCTTCTTCCTTATAAATTCCTATACCACCGGCCTTGCCCCAAGCGTGCTGTCCAACGTGCTGAAGTGCTCCCTGGGCAAGCGTGGCGGAAAGATAGAATCCGACGAGGTGGGCCTGCCCATAACCCGCGGCGGCATGGTGCTGCCCTGCGGCGCTTCCGGCAGGTGGGAAATATGATACCCGTATTATACGAGGACAATCACCTTTTAGCGGTAGAAAAGCCGGCCAATATGCCGGTGCAGGGGGACTCCTCCGGAGACGATGACCTTCTGACGCTGCTGAAGGGCTACATAAAGGACAAGTACAATAAGCCCGGCGATGTATATCTCGGGCTTGTTCACCGTTTAGACAGGCCTGTGGGCGGAGCCATGGTATTCGCCCGCACCTCCAAGGCAGCCGCCCGGCTATCCGGCCAGTTCAGCTCCCACGGTGCAATTAAGACCTACCTTGCCGTGGCCGAGGGCAACGCCCCCGGCGGCGAGTTGGAGGGATTCATATTAAAGGACGAGGCTACCGGTTCCAGCGCCCTTGTGCCGGAAAACACCTGCGGCGCAAAGTCCGCCCGGCTTACCTACGCCCCCATCGCGTACAGAAAGGGCAGGACTCTGGTGCGTGTCAGCCTCCATACCGGCAGGCATCATCAGATACGGGTGCAGCTTGCCGGCGCGGGGTATCCCCTTTGGGGGGACCAGCGCTACAACAGGGATGCCCGCCCGGGGCAGCAGATAGCCCTCTGGGCCTGCTCCCTCGAGATAGAGCACCCCACGCTGCACACCCGCCTCAGGTTCACCTCTACGCCCTCCGGCGGCGTGTGGAAGGACTTTTCAGACATACTCCCCGCAGCGGTACAGGGCATAGGCATAGCGTATATCGACCATAACATAATAGCCGCCGTAAAGCCCCAGGGACTGCAGACCGCCGCGGCCGACGGCGAAGGGGATTCCCTGGAGGCCCGGCTCGCCGCCGCCTATGGGGAGGCTTATCCCGCCCACCGCCTGGACGTAAACACCGAAGGGCTGGTGCTCTTCGCCCGTAACCGCAAGGCCCTGTATGGGCTGACAGAAGCCCTGGAGCAGCGCACCATAAGAAAGTTCTACCGCTGTACCGTAAAGGGCTGCCCCGAAAAGAAGGAGGATACGCTCACCGCCTACTGCGTAAAGGACGCTGATAATTCATACATGAGGGTATACGACAGGCCGGTTCAGGGCGGCAGGGACATGGTGACAAAGTACCGCGTCATAAGCCGCAGGGGAGACCGGAGCGTGCTGGAGGTGGAGCTGGTAACGGGCCGTACTCACCAGATACGCGCCCACCTTGCCCATATAGGCTGCCCCATACTCGGCGACGACAAGTACGGCGACCGTGAATTCAACAAGGCAAACAAAAAATACGCCCAGGCCCTCAGGTCGGTGCGCGTAGAGCTGCACTTCCCTGAGGAAAGCTCGCTGAGCTACCTCGAGGGAAAGGTCATAGAGAGCCTTAACTGAAAATTCCTTTGTAAATACAAAAATCCATAGTCTTTTATTTTATATTCGGCACTATCTCCTGCGCCCGCCTTATGAAGGCAGCGGCGGCGGGGGAAGCATCGGAAAGCGAGGGTATGGCTATGCCCAGCCGCCGGTACTGGCAGGGGGCAAGCTCCCGCACCGCAAGGCCCTCGCTCTTGTCCCGCAGTATCATTTCCGGCACCACGGATACACCTATGCCATGCTGTACCATGGAAACTATGGCGTAGTCGTCCATGGAGGTGAATATGACGTTGGCCTTTATGCCGCTCCGCTGAAAAAGCCGTTCTATGTCCGTATCGAAACCCGGCGCGGGCATTATGAAGGGCTCCTTGGCAAGTATCTGCAAGGGTATCCGCGCCTCCGGCGCGAAGCGGTGCTCCTTGTGCATTACCGCCATCAGCCTGTCCTTGGCCAGGGGTATCCAGTCCACGCCCTTGGGCTGTACGCTTGTGAGTATGAAATCCGTCTCCCCCGTACTCAGCATCTCGGTGAGCTTATCCGTGCCCGCCTCCTGCACGTCTATCTGTATATCCGGGTTGTCCGCGCAGAAGCTGGCGATAACCGAGGGCAGCCACGCCACGGAAAGGCTGTTCAGCGCCCCTATTTTGAGCCTGCCTGTCTGGGCGTTCTTCAGCGCCTCCGCACGGCTCAAAAGCGCGTCCATGGCGGCGTCCGCATTGCGCACATGCTCCATAAGCGCCTCCCCCTTCTGGGTGAGCCGTACTCCCTTCTTGCCCCGAATGAGAAGCTGTATTCCCAGCTCGTCCTCAAGGGTCTTTATTATATAGCTTACCCCCGCCTGGGTGAAGCCAAGCTCTTCCCCGGCGGCGGAAAATGTGGCCGTTTCCACGGCTCTTATCAGCACCTTGAGCTTTGATGAATCCATAGGTATGCCCATCCACAAGAGATTCTTATATTTACTATTATAACATCTCGTTTTACTTTTAACAATTCATATTATAAGATTTTCTTGTACAAAAAATAATTTACGGAGGAACGCAAATGGCACAGGATATCAACCTGCGTCGCCTGGTCATAAAGTCCTTCCACATCGATACCGTGGAATGGGGCGACCACAACGACGTTACCGCTGACGGCAAGATGACCGTAAGCCGTGAGCTTCTGGATGAGCTCATGGAGGAAAACAAGGATATCATCGAAAAGATAGATATTCAGATCATCAAGCCCGGGGATCACGACCGCTGGACCAACACCATAATGGACATAATCCCCGTCTCCACCAAGGTGCTGGGCATACTGGGCGAGGGTATCACCCACACTCTCACCGGCGTATATTTCATGATGACCGGCGTGGATGTGGACGGCGTGCAGACCTACGAGTTCGGCTCCTCCGAGGGCAACCTTAAGGAAAAGCTGTTCCTTGACAAGGCCGGCACCCCCGGCACCAACGACGTGATAATCAGCTTCGACTTTCTCTTCAAGTCCCATCAGGGTCAGGAGCGCGGCGCCTGCACAAGAGCGCATCAGGCCTGCGATAAATTCATGCAGACCTATCGCGATAAGATGAAGAAGTTCAAGGGCGACCTCTGCACCCATCGCAGCACCTATTACGACACCGTCCGCCCCGGTGCAAAGCGGGTGGTCATAATCAAACAGGTAGCAGGCCAGGGCGCCATGTACGATACCCACCTCTTTGGCAAGGAGCCCAGCAGCAGCGAGGGCGGCAAGAGCATAATCGACATGGGCAACATGCCCGTGATAGTCACACCCAACGAGTACAGGGACGGCATTATCCGTTCCATGCAGTAATACAAGGAGGTAGACAGCTATGGGTATTGGGCCTTCCACAAAAGAAACTTCCCTTCATCATTTCCGCGATCCTCTCCTTGAGGTGGTATCCTCCGATCCCGAGATAGACCTCATGGGCGTAATAATAGTCGGCACACCCGACGCGGACGAGGAAAAGCACCTTGTAGGCACCCGTGCCGCCGTATGGGCGGAGTGCATGCGGGCGGACGGCGCCATAGTCTCCAGCGACGGCTGGGGCAACAGCGACGTGGACTATACCAACACCGTATACCAGCTTGGCATTCGGGGCATACCCGTCACCGGACTTAACTTCTCCGGCACCATGGCCCAGTTTGTGGTCACCAACGAGTATCTGGACGCAATAGTGGATATATCCAAGAACCCGGAGGGTATAGAGAGCGAAAATGTGGGCGAAAACGCCGTAGATGCGCTGGACGCCCGCAAGGCGCTTGCCATGCTCAAGATAAAAATGCGTAAAAAAGAGCATCAGGGGTAGACAGAGTGTCGAGGAAGTGGCTGAGAGCCACTTCCTCGAGTTTTTTCCGTGTTTTGCCTCTCGCATTCGCTCCCGGGCGGCAAAACCCGCAGAGTACGAAAACCTCCGGTTTTCATCCGTTTTGA